>JADMIO011006336.1_pt1 | contig 107965 bp, 100 predicted proteins | sample 8958161 | NCBI WGS metagenome assembly JADMIO01 (sample SAMN16585339, study PRJNA669376) | soil metagenome | isolation source: Crop rotation soil | place: USA: Cullars Rotation, Alabama | collected 2011
GCCGCGACTTCAAGTCACGTGAATTCCAAGCTTCGGATCCCACTGTGCTGGAAAGACGTGCAGGAGAGCGTCCTGCGCGGCATCGCCGGCAAGCGCAAGTTCATGAAGCAATACAGCGTCGTTCGCTCGCTGGTGAACAACCCGCGCTGCCCTCTGGACGTGGCGATGAACCTGTCCAAGAACCTGCTGAACCAGGACCTGAAAGGGCTTTCGCTGAACAAGAACGTTTCGGAGACGGTGCGCAAGCTGGCAACCAAACTGTTCAAAGAACGGACGGAGAAGAAGTCAGCGTTTGGCGGGTAAACATCGCGATGTGAGCAGAATCACGTTCAAAGCGGACGTCGAATCACTACAGTAGGGACAGGAGCTTCCCGTGGCCACGACTACGACCGATCCCATCACCGATCTATTGCGGAAGTCCAAGAACATCGCTGTGGTCGGGCTGTCCGACAGCCCCTTTCGCGCCAGCCATGGCGTCTCGGCCTACATGCAGGCGCAGGGCTACAAGATCATCCCGGTGAATCCGACCATCGAGAACACGCTCGGGGAGGACAGCTACCCCTCTCTGCTGGATGTGAAGGAGAAGATCGATATCGTCGACGTCTTCCGCCGCTCGGAGTTCGTGCCTGAGGTGGTCGAGCAGGCGATCCAATTAAAGGTGCCGGTGATCTGGCTGCAAGAAGGCGTGATCCATGACGCAGCCGCAGAGAAGGCGCGCAAGGCGGGAATCACGGTCATCATGGATAAGTGCATTTTGAAGGAGCACCGGAAGAGATTCAGTTGATTTCTCAAACTTCATTTTTCATCTTTCAATCGGAAGCCTTGAAAAATGAAAATTGAAAAATAGAGAATCATTCCCCAATCACAGTTACCACCACCGTCCTCTGCCTTCCCCTCACGTCGGCCTCGAGGTGAAAGATTTGTTGCCACGTTCCGAGGACGGGCTTGCCCGCCGCAACAGGAACAGTGAGTGACGGGCCGAGCAACGTCGCCTGAAGATGGGAGTGGCCGTTGCCGTCGTGCCAGGCCTGTTCGTGGCCGTAGTTGCGGCTCGGCGGGATGAGCTTATTCAGCAGTTCCGGCAGGTCGCGTTCGAGGCCGGGCTCAAACTCGATGGTTCCGACGGCTGCCGTGCTCCCGACGTTGAAAACATTCACGGTGCCGATTTTTACGCCCGAAGAGGCGACGATCTTCGTCACGTCGTCGGTGAGGTCGTGCATGTCGCCGTTACCGGATGTCTGCAGGGAGAGCTGCTTCTGGTAGGTCACGAGGCGATTGTAGGCTTGTGCCGTCCCTGGCGGGACTCGCTATCCTGAGAGACTCAAACCCCGCACTCACCCTGCGACAGGCTCAGGGCAGGCTGTGCCGGGCAATGTACTTAACGGAACCATCGGTCGAGAACGTTATTTCGCGGCGATCCTCACGATGGTGGCGTCGTCGTTGGCAGGGCGGCCGCCGGCGAACGTCGAAACCTCCTGGAGCAGCAGGTCGGTGCAGAGTCCGTGCTGCGCCGCGAGCGCATGCAAGCGCTCGAAACCAAATTCTTCGTTTTTCGCGTTCAACGCCTCGGTGATGCCGTCGGTGTACAGCAACAACTCAGAGCCCGGCTGGAATTCGACCGTGTGCGACGTGTACGTCGAGGGCAGCATGCCTAGCGGGAAGCCGGCGTCGGTGGATAACGCACGCACTTGGCCGTCATGAGCGAGGAGCGGCTCCAGGTGCCCGGCGTTGGCGAAGGTGAACGTCCGGTTCTTGTCGTCGAGCACGCCGTACACGAGCGTGACGTAACGTGCGGACGGGAAATCGTTCAGCAGAATGTTGTTCACGCGCGTCAGGAACTTGGCGGGATCACTCCATGCCGACTTGTTGGACCGAAGCACGCCGCGCGTTGCGCTCATCAGTAATGCCGCGGCCATGCCTTTGCCGGCGACATCGGCGAGGACTACGCCGACGCGGCCGTCGTCCAGGGGGATGAAGTCATACCAATCGCCACCGACGGCGCCCGCCGGCGTGCAGGAAGCCGATAACCGGAAGTTTTCCATCAGCGGCGTGCAGCAGGGCAATAGCGACTGCTGGATGCGACGCGCCTCGTCCTGCTCGGCCAGCAGACGCGCCGTCTCGGAGCGCTCGCGCTGGAACTGCTGGGCGTTGTAAATAGCGATGGCGATGTAGTCGGCAAGCGCGGTCAAGACTTCTCGCTGATCTTCGGGGAAGCCGTCAACGGCGGTATGCGCCACGCTGAAGACGCCGACCAACCTCCCGGCGACCATCAGCGGAATATCCAACTCGGACCGCACCGATTCATCGCAAGCGATGTAGCGCGGCTCCTCGCGCACGTCAGGCGTGTAGATGACTTTTCCGATGGCCGCGCAATGGCCGACGAGTCCATCGCGGCCGATGCCGAAGGTGAATCCTTTGTGATGGACCTCGCAACCACAGATGGCCGCCACCACCAGGTCGTCGCCTTCCTTCAGAAGAATGTTGGGTTCGGTGCAGCCGAAGGATTGCGAAAGCGTGTTGACCACCTCATCGAGCAGGGTCTCGAGGTCGAGGATGGTGGTGATGCGCTGGACGGCTTTCTGCACTTTCAGCAGGTTCCGGAGCTGGGCCTCGACGGTGTTCTGGTGAAGCGGGGGCGCGAGTTCGAACAGGAGATGCTGCTGCAATGACGTCGACACGGACCACCTTCTGAAGCGACGAATGAACCGTGGATTTTGCCACCTAATGTGATGATTTCAGGGGGAAATTGATGCGGATTAATTACTTCTGAGAATCGCGTTTCCCGGCTTGGGAACGAAGCTTTTTGATCTCCGCCAGCCGCTCGGAGATGCGCTTCTCCACACCCTCCTGCGTCGGATGGTAGTACTGGCGTCCGCGCAACTTGTCGGGCAGGCAATCCATGTCTGCCACCTTCTCCTCGAGGTCATGAGCGTATTGATATCCCTTGCCGTACCCGATCTGCTTCATCAGCTTGGTGGGGGCGTTGCGGATGTGTAAGGGCACGGGCTCGGCAGTGGTCGTCTCGACGTCACTGACGACCTCGGCGTAAGCGGTGTACAGCGCATTCGACTTCGGGGCTATCGACAGGTACACGACGGCTTCGGCTAGCGCGAGGTCTCCTTCCGGCTGGCCCAGGAAATCGACGACTTCGCGAGCGGCGATGGTGAGAGCCATGGCATTCGGATCGGCCAGCCCGATGTCTTCGACTGCCATACGGACGACTCGTCGTGCGATGTAGAGCGGGTCTTCGCCGGCCTGAAGCATTCGTCCGAGCCAGTAGAGCGCGGCGTCGGGATCGGAATTTCGCACCGCCTTATGCAGCGCCGAGATCAGGTTGTAGTGCTCTTCGCCGGACTTGTCGTAGAGGAGCATGCGTTTCTGTAGGGCATCGGCAGCGACAGCGTCGGTGATGGTGCCGCCGTCCCCGGCGATCTGCGTCGCGACGTCGAGGGTGTTGTATCCGGACCGGGCGTCACCGCTGGCGTAGGCGGCGATTTTGGCCAGCGCCGAATCGTCAGCCTTGATGTTCTTCTCGCCGAGTCCGCGTTCCTTGTCGGCCAGCGCCCGCCGAAGCAGTTCGACGATCTGCTCCTCGGACAGCGGATTGAGCACGTACACGCGACAGCGCGACAAAAGAGCGCCGATGATCTCGAAGGAAGGGTTCTCGGTCGTAGCGCCGATGAGGCGGATGGCGCCGCTTTCGACGTAGGGCAAGAACGCGTCCTGTTGCGCCTTGTTGAAGCGGTGGATCTCGTCGATGAAGACGATGGTGCGGGTGCCGTAAGTGCGGGCTTTCTCGGCGTCGGCCATCACCTGCTTGATTTCTTTGATCCCCGACATGACGGCCGAGAACTCGATGAATTCCGCTTTCGTGACGCGGGCGATGATCTTGGCCAGCGTCGTTTTGCCGACGCCGGGCGGGCCCCAGAAGATGATGGAGCCGGGATCGTCACGCTCGATCTGGAGACGCAGCGGCTTGCCTTCGCCGAGCAGGTGCTCCTGACCCATGAATTCGTCGAGACTGCGCGGACGCATGCGGTCGGCGAGGGGGCGGGTCTTGTCGACTGCGTCTTCCGTCGGGATTTTGCCGAATAAGCTCATGGGGAAGTGCTCAGCGCTCAGCGTCCTTATTCCCTGCGTTTTTTCGCGAGGCGGGCTAGCACCGCAAGCTCCTTCAAGTACTCGCGTATCGGTCGCGCGGGAGTGCCCCAGAAGACCACGCCCGGGCCGCGTATAACCTTGCCGGTCGGCACGCCGCACTGCGCACCGAGGATTGCACCTTTTTCGATGCGCACATGGTCGGCTAAGCCTACCTGCCCGGCGACGATCACCGTATCTTCAATGACGGTGCTGCCGGAGACGCCAGTCTGCGCCGCGATGACGACATCTTCGCCGATGTAAGCGTTATGGCCGATATGAACGAGGTTGTCGAGCTTCGTGCCGCGCGCGATGACCGTGACGTCGAGGGCGCCGCGGTCGACCGTCGAATTGGCGCCGATCTCCACTTCGTCGCCGATCTCCAGGCGTCCCATCTGCGGGAACTTGGTGTAGCGGCCGGTCTCGCGGTCGCGGACAAATCCAAAGCCATCGCTGCCGAGAACGGCGCCCGAGTGCACCAGTACTCGGTTCCCAATCGTCGTACCTGCGTAGATGCTGACATTGGCGCGGAGATCACAATCGTCGCCCACGGATACGCCCGCCGCGATGAACGCGCCCGCGCCGATCGAGGTACGTTCGCCGATGGTGGCGCCGGCTTCGATGACGGCGTGCGGTCCGATGCGGGCCGAGTTCGCGACTTTCGCAGAGGTGTCGATGACGGCAGTGGGATGGACCGCCAGGCTGCCAGCAACAGCAGGCGACACCAGGATTGCCGCGGCGCGCGCGAAGGCGAGTCGTGGTTGGGACGAGATCAGCAGTGGCTTGCCGGTTTCGGCGCTTGCGAAGTCGCCGGCAATGACAGCTCCTGCTTTGGATTGCATGGCCGCCGCCAGATGCTTTGGATCATCGACGAAGGTCAGGTCTGAGGCTGCTGCGGATTTCAGGCTCGCCACGCCGGTGACAGCGACATCGGCGCCCACGTTCCGCGCCCCGATCTTTGCCGCTAATTCGGAAATCTTCATGCCTCGCCCCTCGCCCCTTGTCCCCCGGCCCTAGTACAGGGAGCGCTCGCCCTCCGGCCGAGTCTTCCACCGGCGATGCACCCACAACCACTGCTCCGGATACTTGCGGACGTATTGTTCCAGCACCGTATTGAACATTGCGGTATTGGCAATCACGTCGGCTTCGGCGTCGTCCGTGCGAACCAGTGTAAGCGGCGGGTCGAAATGTACGCGATATTTGCCGATGACATCGTCCCAGATGGTAAATGCAGGGATGACGGCCGCATCGGTATGCAAGGCTACGCGAGCGATGCCGCTGGCCGTACACGCCTGCACGCCGAAGAAGGGAACGAAGACGCCCTGCGGCGGGGTCATGTTCTGGTCCATGAGCAAGCCGACGGTTTCGCCGGCACGCATGGCGGAGAGCAGGCCGCGGGCGAATTCGTCTTTGCCGAAGGTCTGGTTGCCATGCAGCGTTCGGTACTGTTCGACCAGGCGGTTCACGTAGGGATTGTCGAGCGGGCGCACGACGATGCGCATGGCATTGCCATGCACGGAATGGGCGAAAGAGCCGACTTCCCAGCCGCCGAGATGGGCGGTGAGGAACAGCACGCCTTTACCGCGCCGCTGCGCCGCGTCGAAATTCTCGTAGCCTTCATAGACCGCGACCTGGCTGACATTCTCACGCGAGTACTTGGGGAACTGGCAGAATTCCGCGAGCAGCCGGCCGAGCGAAAGGAATACACCCCGCACGATACGCTTGCGCTCCTTCAGCGGCAGTTCCGGCATCGCGATCTCGAGATTGCGCAGGCCGACTCTCGCCAACCGTGGGTGCACATGGTAGACAGCGCCGGCGACCAGCATGGCGACAAAGCGTGCCAAGGGACGGGGCAGCACGCCCAGAACCTTGATCACGGGCCACACCAGCGCGTATTCCAAACGGTGGCGCATTGAATCGATGGGAGTCTATCAAGTCGATAGACGCGCAAAAACGTAATCCGTATTTCGTGTTCCTGATCGGGAACGGGACACGAAATACGGAACTCGAGGCACGAACCTGGCTACTGTCCCGCCGGCTTCTGCGCCGACGGCGGCACGTAGATGGGCGCGTACTGGCTCAGCGGCTTCAGGAACGGCTGCGCATCCGACGGCACTGGCGTCAGACCTTGAAGGAGCGACCGGTACGGGACCATGCGTCCATAGAAGGCGCGCGTGTCGTCGCGGTCCTGCTTGATGACAGCGCCGTCGAGCGAGATCCCGGCGAAGACACCGCGGGCACGCGAGTAGGTCAGTACTTGCGCGCGCATCTTCCAATCAGTCGAGCCTTCGGCGTGACGTCCCACCGGGCCGGCCGCGACCGACGCATTGGCCCCGAGTTTGAACTTGCTCGAGAGCAACGCCCGCATGCCGCGCTCGTTCATGATCAGCATGACGAGGTCGACCGCCTGGCCGCCGATCTGGAAGCCAACGCTTCCGCCTTCGACCCGGAAGAACGCCGGTGCGCTCCATCCGGTCTGGGTGCGGCAGGTGGCCAAGCCCTTGCCGTAAGAAGCGCCGACAACGAAGGCGCCCTTCAGATACGAAGGCACAACGGCCACGCACTCAGCCGAGCCGATAACGTTATCAGGGATGCCCGCGTCGGGCGCGGACATGATCTCGTTAAGAATCGTTCCCGCGTCAGAAACGCGGTCGAGGACTTTGGCCCGATCGCCTTGCGCAAACGTGCAGATGGAAAAGGCCAGGAAGAGGAGGGGGAGCAGGACTGCTTTTCTCATGGCAGTCCCATGCTACCGCAAACGAGTGCCGGGTAATGAGCGCTGAGTACTGAGAATCGAGTTTTACAACCCCATTTACTTGCTCTCGACCAGCGAATGGGTAATCGCATGCACGCTCAGCGCGATGCGGTTCTGCACGCCGACCTTGCGCATCAGCTTCGCTACGTGGGCTTTCACCGTGCGTTCTTCGATGCCCAGGGCGGTGCCGATCTCCTTGTTGGAGCGGCCTGCCACCAGCATCTCCAGGACGTCGCGCTCGCGATCGGTAAACGTCACGCGGCCGGCAGGGAAGATCCTGCCCGGTGAGGCCGTGACACGCTCAATGAACATCGAAAGCACGCGCCTCGGAGCCCATACCGAACCCTGGTGGACGATCCGGATAGCCTGCACGAACTCTTCGGGCGTTGCGGCCTCGTCGACATAACCCTTCGCGCCTGCGGCCAGGGCCTTCAGGATGGTCTCGTCGTCCATGCCGCTGCCGCTGACCAGGATGCGCAACCCAGGACGCGAGGCCTTGAGTCCGGCCATCAGGTCGAAGAGGTTTTGTGTGCCATGGCTGCCCAGCAGGGCCAGATCGATGGCGGGTTCGCTGACCACGCTTGCGGTCGTCGCGGCGACCAGCTCCAGGTCCGGCTCGGTGTCGAACAGGGCGCGGAAACCGACTAATCGCAGCGGGTCGGGCTCGATCACGGCGACGCGGACCCTGGACTTCTTATCGTGGGGGGATGTGCTTTTCTTAGTCATGCTTGCAGCAAAGCATACTGCAATTCGCGAATTTGGACAGTGGCCGTTCGGTCATGTACGTTTGTACTTTAAGCACCTCTGGATCGCGGTATTCGCATCTTCCATCGTGTGCCTTTGTGGTGAAAATCCTCTTTCTGGAGGCCGCATGAAACTTACCGCCTTAATCCTGGCGCTCTCGCTGGCCTGTCTGGCGCAGACCGAGGTCCCTGCCTATACTCCGAAGTTCCCTGGAGACCCGGCGCATTCCAATGCCGAAGCCGGCGCCTTGGGGTATATGAGAACAGTCGCCTACTCGCAGCGGGAGTACAAGAAGAAACACGGGGCTTATGCGACCTCGCTCCAGGCGCTGGTTGGAACGCACTCCTTCACCCGCCGCATGACTGCCACTGATCGCGGCGACTACACGGTGAAGTTCCATTCGACGGGAAAGGAGTGGTCGCTTGCGATGACGCCGAAGACCTTTGATCCCTCGCGTCGCGCCTTCTATATGGACGACACGGGAACGATCCGCGGGGAAGACTCAAAAGCGGCTACCGCTTCGTCCGAGCCGCTTAACAAGAAATGAAAAGCCGGTCGTGAGACCGGCTCTGCAATTGCGAATCTCTGCCTTATTGCTTCGCTTCCGCGAGGGTGGATTTTGCCTGGTTCGTGAAGCCGTCGGCGTACCCCATTTGGTAACCGCTCGCATAAGCCGAACAGAATTCCTGCTGTAGTTTGCCGCTATTCACGGGGCAGACTGGGGTAGCCTCGGCGGCCACCTGACGTCGTGCGTCGTCCAGGCCCTGGTGTTGCCCCGCTAGATAACCGGAGTGCACGCCTTCGTCAAAAGTGCCGTTCGATGTGGTGCTGGGGGCTTCGGAGGCGCCGAGTGCCGCCATCACCGTATCGACCGCACGGAAGTTTCGGCCCGAAACTCCATCCGCATAGCCGACGCGGAAGCCCTCACGGAAGCCGCCATTGAACATCTGCTTCGACCCAAAGTCGCGTTTGTAACCGAAGGGAGTTGCATCCCGCGAACTCTCGCCGCGCGCGACTCGCCCCATCTGAAGGTCGAAGTCAGCCTGATGAAACCCCTCTTCGTAGCCGTGCAAATAGCCATGGACGAAGGCAGAACGGCGCGCCATGGGGGCGATCCGGCCGGAAGCGAAATGAAAATCCGTCTTTTGTGCAACGAGTGCGTTGGAAACGACGAGGCAGAACAGGACTGGAAGCAGTTTTCGCACGTTGCGCTACCTCGAAAACGTAGGATGGCAGGAAGAGTCTCAGCGGATGTCAGGCGGCTACTCTGGCGATTCTTGGCTGATGGGGCAAAACGCAAACGGCAGGCGTCTAAGCCTGCCGTTTCGATACTGCGGATCGGAAAACTACTTTTTGACGGCGTTCGCGCGGGCGGAAAGGCGCGATTTGTAACGCGAGGCGGTGTTCTTGTGCAGCGTGCCCTTCTGGACAGCTTTATCGAGCGTGGAGATAGCCCCCCTGAGGGCGGTCTCGGCCTGCTCACGGTTACCCGCGGCGATGGCGGTGCGCAGCTTGCGCAGTTCGGTCCGGAGGCGCGACTTATTCAGACGATTGACGGCCGTGCGCTTTTCCGTCTGCCGGGCGCGCTTCAGGGCCGAAAAGTGATTTGCCATAGTGTTTCAGCTGTCCTTACGTGAAGATGTCAGTGTGCCAAAACCAGTATTTTACGGGCTACGGCGAGAAAGGTCAAACCAGCTCTGAAAGCGGACGGGCCGTAAGTCCTCCTGCACGCGCGAGTTGCAGGCACGGATTTCCATCCCGCAGGCGCGTCCGGAACCCCACATTTCACATCTAAACGGGTGTGGATTTCGTGTCTGTGGCGGCGATTGACTCCGCCTCAGGTGCGTCGTACCCTAACGTCACATGGTAGTTCTTCCGCTCCGACGCGAGCATCGGCCGCTTCCCAAGAAATCCCTGTCGGCAATAGTCACCGTTTGCAGTCGGTGCATGGAGGCCCATCGCTTAAGTTAATGAAAAAGAATATCGATATCATCCCGAACGTGGAGACATTGTTTGGGACGCGCGACGAGAACCTCCGTATCCTGGAAGACGGGCTGAACGTCAACATCGACCTGCGGGCCAACAGCATCGAGATCGAAGGCGCTGCCGCCGACGTCAAGCGCGCTGAACAGGTTTTCGCCGATTTCGAGCAACTGCAAAACAGCGGGCACAGCTTTCACAACGGCGATCTCGGCTCGATGATGCGTGTCCTGGCCACCGATCCGACCGCGACCCTGCGTGGCCTGGCGGAAGCGGGCCGGCAACGTTCTTTCGGAAAGCGCACCGTGCAGCCCAAGAGCATCAACCAGCGCCGCTATCTCGACGCGATCGAGAACAACGACATGGTCTTCGGCGTCGGCCCGGCCGGCACCGGCAAGACCTATCTCGCGGTGGCGATGGCGATCTCCGCCCTGAGCGCCAAGCGCGTGAACCGCATCATCCTGGCGCGCCCGGCTGTTGAAGCCGGCGAGCGACTCGGCTTCCTGCCCGGCACTTTGCAGGAGAAGGTCGATCCTTATCTCCGCCCTCTGTACGACGCGCTCTACGACATGCTGGAGCCGGAGAAGGTCGATCGCTACCTGGAGAAGAACATCATCGAGATCGCGCCCATTGCCTTCATGCGCGGACGCACGCTGAACGATTCCTTCATCATCCTCGACGAGGCGCAGAACACGACGCCCGAGCAGATGAAGATGTTCGTCACCCGCATGGGCTTCAATTCCAAGGCCGTGATCACCGGCGACATCACGCAGATCGACCTGCCCAACAGCAAGCGCAGCGGCATGCTGGAAGCGATCGACATTCTGCACAAGGTCAACGGCATCGCGTTCGTGAATTTCGACGAGAGCGACGTCGTACGTCACCACCTGGTGCAGCGCATCATTCGCGCCTACGACGAACATAAGCAGCGGGTCGAGACGGCGCAGTTACCGTTCCCGGCCGAGAATGGCAAGTCCGGAAACGGCAAGTCAAAAGACGGAGTCGTGCTATCGGCGGAACCTTCCGCCAACGAGCCGGAGACGGGACAACACGTCGCCGACTGAAGTTCGTTTATGCTTTAGTGCTGAGTGCCCGGTCGTGAACAACGGAGCACTGAGGACTAGCGCTCAAAGTGGTCACGATCGAAACCAAGGTCGCCGGTGTTTCCTCATCGTCGCTGAACCGTTTCGTACTGCGGGCGCGCCGGGCCGCCGAGGTCCGTGGCAGCGTGCATGTCCTGGTCGTCTCCAGCCGCCGCATGCGTAGCCTGAACTGGCAATTCCGCGGCAAAGACCAGTCGACCGATGTGCTGTCATTTCCGGCTCTGGCGGAGGTCGCCGATGACTTCGCCGGGGACATCGTCATCTGCGCCGGGATTGCCGCCGCCAACGCCCGCCGCCTGCGCCATTCCGCTGCTCACGAGATCAAGGTCCTCATTCTGCATGGCGTCCTGCACCTGGCCGGCTACGACCATGAAGCCGACCGCGGCGAGATGGCGAGATTGGAGCAGCGGCTGCGCCGGCGGCTTAATCTGCGCGACGGGTTGATCGAGCGGCATACGCGGAACCACAGCGAGCCGAGGCACAGCCGATGACGCTAGCGCTCATTGTCGCTGCCGCGGTGCTTCTCGTCGTACTGATGCTCGCGTCCTATGTCTCGCGACTTTACATGGAGATGGGCAAGTTCCTCTCGCGCGAGTTCCAGGAGAACATCGAGGCCTTCGAACAGCAAGTCGAGCCCAGGCTGGGTGTCGCGCGTGACAAAGCGGCCTTGTCGTTCGCGGTGCTCGAACAAGTCACGACCGCGTCCATCGCCCTGATCCTTGGATATGGTGTCTTCCGCGACCCCAAGTGGACCCTGGCGGAGCTGGCGCAAGCCGCCTTCATCCTGGCGCTGGTCATCGTCATCTTCAATCGACTGCTTCCGTTCGTATTCTTCTCCCGCACCCGTGGCGCATGGTTGGCGCGCTGGGTCCTGCCGTTGCGCATCCTGATCTACCTGGTCTTTCCGATCACCCTTGTCATCGCGTTTTGCACGTCAGTGGCGGCGCTGGCACACGAACAGGCGGAACCGGAGCCGGAGAGTCCTCAGGAAGCTGTCGACGCCTTGATCGAAGCCGGACAGGAAGAAGGGATCCTGGAAGAAAGCGACCGAGAGCTCATCCAGTCGGTAGTCGAATTCGGCGATAAGACGGTGCGCGAGGTCATGACGCCCCGCCCCGAGATCTTTGCGGTCCCGGCGGACACCTCGGTGGAGAAACTCACCGAGATGCTGCGGGGGCGGCGGTATTCACGGATCCCAGTCTACGAGGGATCGATCGACCGCATCGTCGGCGTTGTTCATCTCCATGACTTGCTGCAAGTCGCCGACGTGGAGGCCCGGACCAAGACCGTGCGCTCACTCCTCAAGCAAGACCTGCTGTTTGTTCCGGAATCGAAACGGGTCAGCGACCTGCTGCGCGAGATGCAGAAGGACAACGTCCGCATGGCGATCGTAGTCGACGAGTACGGCGCCGTAGGGGGATTGGTCACCACTGAGGACATGGTGGAAGAAATCGTCGGCGAATTGCGGGACGAACACGAGGCCAAAGCGGACGTTCAGCGCGAGGGGCCCGATGCCTATGTCGTGCCCGGTTCCCTGGGCGTGGACCGGCTCTACGACCTGTTCGGCATCTCCGTAGAGGGTTTCGAAGCTACGACCGTCGGAGGGCTGGTGAGCGAGATCGCAGGCCGCATCCCGCAGGCAAAGGAGACGGTTGAGGCCGAGGGGTTGAAGCTTGAAGTCCTTGCTTCCACCGACCGCCGCATCGAAAAGCTGCGTATCCGTCGCGCGGGAATGCCGGAAAAATCCCACGCGCAGACCCTTCCAGCCAAGGGTGGAGAGCTGTCGCGCCGGACGAAATGATCCCGGAAGCCTCGATTCCGTAACGGCATTGACTGACTGACATTGAGGAACCTTACTCCGGTAAGTTTTGCTCGGTCGGGATGTCACTAAAACGTTTCCTCCTAGTAACTGTCTTCTAACCCCTTGCTGCCATGTCACTTTCAGCACCCTCCCTGGCCCGGAGTTTGGCCGCTGCATTGCACTTTAAGAGTGTGCCGCGACTTGCGGCCGAGAGGAATGTTTGGGCCTCGTCAGACAACCCGCCCAGTTCGCTTCGAGAACGGGAGATCTCGTTCGGGATTCGGGCGTCTATTGTGCGCGCGACGAAGAGCGCGGTTGCGCGATCGGCGAAGTGATCATGCTGAAAGGGGAGATATTCCCGCCTTGTCCGCGCTGCGGCAACAATGCAAGCTTTGAGGCGCGTGAACACGTGCCGCACGTGCGAGAAGATCCTGACTTTCAAGGAGCGTAGTCGGGGTGCACGCGTCGTGCGCCCGCTACCATCGACCGCACCATCTCGCGCGTGCCTACATCCAGGTCCGTAAAAAGGAAGCCGTGACGATTGCCCGCGCGGTAGCGCATCAAGGCGCGCGCGCTTAGAGGCGCCGCCGCGCCGGGCACGTCGATGCGGAGGGACACGAGCGGGTCATCGGCAGGAAGCTTGCTGTCCAGGACGGCACAGATGCCGCCATCGCTAACGTCCGTAGTGTGGCCCTGCACCGGGTCGTGCTCGGGGCGATCCACTTCCACCTTGAGAGCCACCTGATGTCGCGGAAAGGAGCGCAAGTTCGCGAACTCTGAGGGTGACTGGCGAACGACCAGGCCTGCGGGAGCAGGGAAATCCCAGTCATGGGTGACGTGGCTCGCCATGTGAACGATTTCGAAACGCACTTCACCGCCACACGTGCGGCAGTGCGGCAGTTCTTCCCCGCGAATGATGACGACGAGGTGAGGCTTGCGATGCTGGGTGAGGTGGATGGCGCGGTAAATGCCGCTTACGGGAGCAAGGTCGCTCGCGTTGAAAGTCTTTCCGTGCGACGGATCCGCCGGCATCGAAGCTCCCCCAGGCCAGTCCGAGAATGGATTGGACCACCTCGACCGGTACACATTACCACCACATGATCGTGGGAGTCTGCCAGGTTTTTCTGATGGCAAACACTCCCCCCCGCGGATCCCTTGGCCGGGAAGTGGCGATGTTTCAGAATGAAGGCAAGGCCAGCGGGTTGCCTTATCGTCTACGGTAACGTGACCGTCAGGCGACGTTAACGCCCGAATGAATGTCGCCGACATCGTCACGCAGCACGTGCGAATGAGTATCGCAAACGGCGGCCACTTCCAGGGCGTCGTCGAAGAGGGAGCGCGAGTAGGCGCAATGCAGATGATAGACGTGGTCGCGCAGGTGTGCGTTCCACAGATCCTCGAGCTTCAACGCCGCTTGCTTCTTGCCGGCCTCCCAGAGCACCGCGACCATCTCGCCGAAGACGGTGACACCCTGGTTCTTGCTGCGTGCGCGGAAGCGCACTGCGTTGAGGGTGCTGCCCATGGTGGCGCGAAAGGCGTCGGCATCGGGCATGCCTTTGCGCATGAAGGTGAGGAGCGCTTCCTTGGCGTCGAGCATCAGGTAGCGGCCCTCGCGCACGCAGGCGCGAACGTCGAGGCCGGTGCTGTCCAATCCCGCGACCAGCTGTTTCCGGTGTGAGTCGGTGGCGACGATGAGGACCGAATCCCCTACGCGCAGGGAAGAAGCGGTGATGGCACAGAGGCGGGCGATCAGATCGGAATCGCGATGGTAGATATGAACCGAATGTACGCGAGAAGCCCCTTGTCCCGACATACACCTCGCCCCCCGGATAAAGAGAGTGAGATACACGAAAGTGCGGGTGAGTTGCAGGAGCTAAGGTGTTTTTCCTCGACTACTTCACCCTGCGCAGGCCGTCGGAACCATCGGCGGGACGTTCGAGGATGCGTTCGATGGCGCGGATGAGCTCCTCGGGATCGCCGGGATTGATGTAAGTATCCACTTCGCTGAGACGCGCTTCGCCAGCTCGCGTAAGCGCAATCACGAGCGCTTTCGGATTGGCACCGCGAAAACACGAGATGATGTCAAGCTTGTCCTTTGTGGGTATGCTGTGGCCGATGATAGCGAGCTCGTACTGAGCCTGCGTGCAGGCCTCGCGCGCCTCATGGTTTCCGAAGGCGGAAGTCACTTTGTGACCGGCACCCTTCAGCATCAACTCCCTGGTCCGTAGGAGTGTTTCATCGTAAGAGATAGACAGGATGTGTGCCATACGCCGAACCAGAGTAGATGAAAGCCGGCAGTCCCCGGTTGTCTTGGGTTGAATGCCGTTAAAACTATCGCTGACGTTACCCGTCAGTCTCGTCGTCTTCGTCGCCCTGGAGCTCCTCAGTGGAAGCGATCTCCTCCAGCTGCCGGCGCCAATCCAGTCCCTCGATGAACTCGCGGGATTCGCGCCACCCCGGACGCACCTTTACAAACAGCTCCAGGAACACTTTCTTGCCGAGCATCCGCTCGACTGCGAGGCGCGCGGCTGTGCCGATCTTTTTGAGCATGGCGCCGCCGCGGCCGATCACGATCGCTTTCTGTCCGTCGCGTTCGACGTAGATCACGGCAGCAATGCGGTCGAGCCTTTCGCCTTCTTCGTAACGCTCGATGACGACCGTCGCGGCATAGGGCACTTCCTCGCCCGTAGACAGCAGGACCTGCTCGCGGATGATCTCCGCGACCAGGAAGCGCGTGGGCTGGTCCGTGAGCTGGTCGGCCGGGAAATAAGCGGGACCGTCTTTCAGGTTCTTGACCACCGCGCCCAACAGCTCGTCGAGTCCTTTCTTCTTCAGGGCTGAGATGGGGATGATCTCGCGATACTCGTAGCGATTCCGCCATTCCTCGATCATGGGCAGAAGGCGGTCCTTTGGAGTCACCGCATCGACCTTGTTAAGCAGAAGCAGCGACGGCGTCTGCGCCTTCTTGACCAGGTCGATGGCGAATTGTTCTTCCGGGCCAAAGCGGCGCGAAGCGTCGACGATGTGCAGGATCAAGTCACTGCCTTCCAGTGCCTCGCGGACCTCTTGCATCATCTGGCGGTCGAGGCGGCTGGTCGCCTTGTGCACGCCCGGAGTGTCGATGAGAACGATCTGCGCCTTGGGCCGGCCCTTCTGTGGCGGCAGATTGACGAAGCCTTGAATGCGGTTGCGGGTGGTCTGCGGCTTGTACGTAACGATGGCGATCTTCTCGCCGACGAGCGCGTTCAGCAGCGTGGATTTGCCGGCATTGGGACGTCCGACGATGGTAGCGAAGCCGGATTTCATGAGGGGGGCGGGCCCGATGCTTCCTAGCCCACGGGAGGATTGTACGGGAACGCTTCGACGAGCGCGTACCGCAGGGAGGCGGCGGGAGGGAGTTCGCGAACGGTGGAGACCTCGAAGCGCATGCTGCGGCCGGTCGGAGTGAAGGATGAGGGATCGCCGAAGTCGGCAACCGCTTTGCCCGTGAGTTGGAGGGAAGCGCCCGAATCAAAGTCGATGAACAACAATCCCGCGCGCGCATCGTTCTCCAGATTGCCGAGCGTGTTGAACATGTTGTTGCCACGATAGTCGGGCCAGATGACGGTGCTCTCATCGAGCGCAGTGACGAAGCCCGGACGCCCGCCGCGGTGCGAGGCATCAGCGCCGGACTCCGGGACAAACGTGGCGATGAAAAATGTGTCGGACCGCGCGATCCATTGCCGCTGGGCTTCCGTCAAGACGCTGTCTTGGACGAGTTCCACTCGATCGGTCACACGCGCGTCGGTGGCGGGAATGCGTCGCTGGATGTATTTCGTGCAGTTGCCGTAGAGCTGTCCAACGTGGATCTTCAGCGCATCCGGAGTTCGATCGAGCGATCCGTTGATGCGCAAACGGAGACGGCGGTCGAAGTGAATGACCAAAAGTGCGGCGAGGCCGCCGGAAGCGAAGTCCGGTTCGAGTTTCGGATCGAGCCTGTCGAGATGAATGATCGCTGTGCTTTCGTCGGCGGAGAGGATTCCAGCCGGACCCGCAACCGGCGAGGCCCAAACGTTTCCAGTCCCATCTGTCGAAGACAGCACCGCGAACGTGTGTTGGGACAGGAACTCCGCAACTGCGGGAGGAACCGAGCTGCGGAAGGAGCCAAGGAGTTCATCGGCCTGCTCGCGCACGCCGACGCGCTGCTGTACCGCCATTTCCCCGGAATGGAAAGGAGATGCCACGGTCAATGGATGAGTATCCGCGATAAAGGATTCTCGTGCAGCTATTCCTTGACCGGAATTCCCAGCGCCTTCATTTTACGGTAAAGGTGCGAGCGCTCGAGGCCGAGCACCTCGGCGGTGCGAGTGACGTTGCCGTGGTTCTGGTCGAGCGTCTTGAGTATGTAATCGCGTTCGTAGGCGGCACGCGCCTGGTGCAGAGTCGAGAAGCCGTCTCCTCCCGGTGTCCTGCGCGAGCCCTCGCGGTAGACCAGTGGGGGCAAGTGCTTGCGCTCGAGTTTCGCCACCGTGGGATTCATGATCACGATTCGCTCGATGACGTTGCGCAACTCGCGAACATTGCCCGGCCAGGCGTACCGCATCATGGCATCGATGGCGTCGTCGGTGATCTCTTTGGTCTTGCGGCTGTACTGCGATAAGAATTCTTTCAGGAAGTGGCGGACCAGCAGCGGCACATCCTCCAATCGCTCGCGCAGCGGGGGAACATAGAAGGGGATCACGTTCAGGCGGTAGAACAGGTCTTCGCGGAAATTCCCGCGCGAAATCTCTTCCTCCAGGTCGTGATTGGTCGCCGCGATGACGCGCACGTCTACGGTCACAACTTCGTTCCCGCCGACCGGCGTAAAGCTGCCTTCATCCAGCGTGCGGAGTACCTTGCTTTGCGTCTTCAGGCTCATGTCGCCGACTTCGTCGAGGAACAGCGTCCCCCCGTTGGCTTTGGCGAACTTGCCTTCTTTGTCCGAGGTCGCTCCGGAGACGCCTTTGCGATGGCCGAAGAGTTCACTTTCGATCAGGTCCTCGGGAATGGCGGCGCAATTGATCTCGACGAACCATGCGTCCTTGCGCAGGCTCTGCGCATGAATAGCGCGCGCGACCAGCTCTTTGCCCGTTCCCGACTCGCCGTAGATGAGCACGCGGCCGTTCGTAGGCGCCATCATGGCGATCTGCTGGCGCAGCGCCTTCATCGGAATGCTTTCGCCGACGATGACGCTCTTCGGCTGCTGCCGCTTCAGATCGCGATTCTCCGTCCGCAGGCGACGAGTGTCGGCAGCGTTTTTGACGAGGATGAGTGTCTTTTCCAACGACAGCGGCTTTTCGATGAAGTCGAATGCGCCCAGCTTGGTCGCGCGCACGGCGGTCTCGATGGTGCCGTGACCGGAGATCATGATGACCTCGGGAGCGTCATCGGCCTGCTTGATGCGTTGGAGGCAATCGAGCCCATCCATGCCGGGAAGCCAGATGTCGAGCAGGACGACGTCGAAGGGGCGTTTCTCCAGGATCTCCAGACACGTCTCTGCGCTCTCGGCGAGCGCGACCTTGTAGCCTTCGTCCTCGAGTACGCCCTCGAGCGATTGCCGGATACCAGCTTCGTCGTCGACGATGAGGATGTTAGGCATGGACCACCTTCGCCGGTTCCGGCACGATGGGCAACTCTACGATAAAGCGCGCTCCCACAGGCTTGTTCTCTTCCACCCGGATGGAGCCGTGATGGTCCTCGATGATCCGGCTCACGATGGCAAGGCCAAGTCCCGTGCCGCGTTTCTTGGTGGAGAAGTACGGCAGAAACAGTTTTTCCTTCAACTCGCGTGTGACGCCATGTCCGGTATCGGCAATGACGATCTCCACTGCCTCTCGCTCCGGAGCCAGAGAAGTCGAAATGTGCACTTCCTTGATCAAGGCTTCCTGCATCGCCTCGGCGGCGTTGTCCACCAGGTTCGCGACGGCGCGCTTGATGGCTTCCGGGTCCGCCAGCACCTTGGGCAGCTCGGGCGCGAGCTCCGTGTGCACGGCGATGCCCTTCAACCGGCCGTCGAACAAAGCTAGCGCACTCTCAACCACGCTGTTGATGTCGGACGGCTGTGGCTGAGAAGCGGGAAAGCGCGCCAAGGTCGAGAACTCGTCCACGAGAGTCCGAACCGTCTCTACCGCTCCCTGAATGGTGTCCGCACAGCCGCGAATGATGCCCAACGACTGCTCGTCGGGCTGGCTGCCGCGGTCCAGATGCCGGCGGATACGCTCCGCCGATAAGGCGATCGGGGTGAGCGGGTTCTTGATCTCGTGCGCGACTCGTCGGGCCACCTCGCGCCACGCCGCCTGACGCTGCGCCTTCAGCAGGTCCGACAGGTCTTCGAAGACCAGTACATACCCGAGACGCTGCCTGGCCTCCAGGGACGCAACCGTCACGGCGACGTTCAGCGTCTGCCGGCCGACGGCGATCTCGATCTGGCTGGTGGTCGATCCCATACGATCGGCTTTGCGCAGCATGTGGCGCAGATCCTGGATCACCTCCGGCGGGAAAAGGTCATCGATGGGCGTTCCCGGCGCAAACGGAATGTTGGGGGACCCACTCTCGCGGAAGATGCGCTGAAGCGCGCGATTGGCGTGCGTAATGCGCCGCTCCGCATCCAGCGACAACACGCCCGTCGGAATGCTCTCCAGCACCGTCTCCATCTGGCGGCGACGCTGTTCGACCGCGACATTCGCATCGGCCAGTTCACGGCTGGAGGCTTCGATCTGTTGGCGCGACGTCTCGAGCTCCGAGGCCATGCGGTTGAAGGATTCCACCAGTCGTCCGAGCTCGTCCCCCGCCGGCACCGATACGCGGTACTCGAACCGTCCGCGGGAGATTTCTTGCGTCGCTTCAGCTAGCGCCGCGACCGGTCGCGTCACGAACTTGGCGAGGAAGAGCGCCAGCCACGTCGTCGCGAAGAGCACAAGCACCGTCAGGAGCAGCAATATCCCCATGTAGGTGCGGCGAACGAGCTTCCGTTGTTGCGCCAGCTCCAGGTAGCGCTGCTGGCTGGCTTCGATCTGCGCCATGGTCTTCGACATGCTCTCCGGCAGAGGCATGCCGACAAGGATCCAACCGCCTCGTCCACCGACCATGCCGGCGCCCAGCGCGTATTCCACGCCGGTGATGTGGATGGTCTTAGGCAATGGCAGCAAGGTGCCCTGGTGCTCGCCGATACGCTGCCGCAGAACAGGCCAGGGTTCCGGGAGGTGATAGCCAGCCTCGGCCTCGTCATCGAGCACCGCTACCGCAAATCCCTTCTGCAACGTGCGCTCACTTCGGCGAAAGACGCTCATCACCTGACTGAAGTTGTTCGTCTGGAAACCCTGTTGGGCTTCGGGCGATTCAGCCAGCGACTCCGCCTCAGCCTTGGCATTGTCGGTTGCATAACTCGAGAGGAGCGTACCGACGGCGGCCGTGTCCCGGCGAACCTCTACTACCGGCAGGGAGAACCACTTGTCGATGGAGCGGTTCATCAGCGCGTACGAGAACAGGAAGAGGAAGATCACCGGGCCGAACGATAAGCCCAACGCGCCGATGACCATCTTGATCTTGAAATGCGAGCCCAACACGCCGCCGCGACGCTCGGCAAAAAGCTTCACCAGCGTGCGCAGCAGGACGAACGTCAAAGCCACGAGCGCGAGGAAGATCAGCGCCGACAGCGCCGAGAAGATCAGCGTCTGTTCACTGGTTGTCGGCCGCAAGAACGTCAGGTTGAAAGCCTGCTGCGAAGAGACGATAGTGACCAGCAGGAAGATGATCGCGGCCAGGGCGATGAGCCCGGTGCGTTGGCGTCGGCGTTCGCGGTCCTTCGGGTTTTGCGCGCTGGTGGACATAATGGCGGACCGGGCGCAGGCCGGCGCTCTCGACCGCAAATACAGGGTAAACGGCTCAATTATAAGCGGTAAATGCGTGCCGTTCTCGCCGTCGAAGTTCTACGGACGGCCAGGTCGGCGGCGCTTCGGAAGCAGTGGACCGAGCGGGCAGGCCTCGCAATCCGGTTCGCGTTTCATGCAGTAGTTTTTGCCGACACCAACGATCAGCCCGTGCATTTCATTGAAGACCTGCGCCAGTTCGCCGCGACGCATGGTGCTGGCACGCGAGGGCTCGTGACAGGATCCTTCCGGCTTGCCACGCCTCTGAAAGCGCCGGGCCGCATAGTCCTGGCCCTCCTGTCGGCAGCGTTGCAAGAACGCCTCCTGGCGCAGTGCGCCTTGAAACAGTTCGCGGACCTCGTCGTACTTCGCGTTGGCAGGAACAAGTTCATGCCGTTCCAGGATGCGGCGGGTGTACGCGTCGACGACGAACGAAGGATGATTGCCGGCGTAGAGCAGGATGGAGTCAGCCGTCTCCGGCCCGATGCCGTTCAGCGACAACAGCTGCTCGCGGAGGCGCTCGGTCGGTTGTGAGAACATCCGGTCCAGCGATCCACCGTAGTTACGGTCGAGGAACTCCACAAACACCTTCAGGCGCTGCGCCTTTTGCCGGAAGTATCCCGCGCTGCGGATGAGCTGTTCCAGTTCCGGTATCGGCGTGCGACGGATCCCTTCCAGCGAAAGCACACGGGCCGCTCGAAGCTGCCCCAGGGCGCGCTCCACGTTCGTCCAGGGGGTGTTTTGCGTCAGATAGGCGCCGACGATGACCTCGAAGCGCGATTGCGCAGGCCACCAGTGCTGCGGTCCCCACTCGCGGAAGAGGCGGTGGTAGAACTCCCGGATGCGCTCCTGCCTGGCTGTCACGTCCTTAATGTACCCGACATTGCACTGTATCGCTCTACGATATTTAGTGCATCGCGAGACACTGGTCCGGAATCCACTCTTACAGGGGGTCAGAAATGTTGGGATCGAGACTGGTGGGACTGATCGAACGTCATTCCGAAGAGCTTTCGCAAGGACTGGTCAAGAAACTGTGTAATTCCAGCCGGACGACCGATTTTGTGAAGATTCCGCAGGATGAGCTGGCGAAGGGCGCGCATGAGATCTACAGCAACTTGAGCGACTGGCTGCTCACGAAGACGGAGAGTGACATCGAACTGCGTTACACCGCCATCGGCACGCGACGCGCGTCCCAAGGCGTAGCTCTGCAACAGCTGGTGTGGGCCCTGCTGCTGTCGAAGGAGCACCTGTGGGCGTTCTTGCAGCGAGAGGCTTTCATCGAGGGGCCGGTAGAGCTGTTTGGCGAGCTAGAGCTGCTGCAGTTGCTCGATCAGTTCTTTGACAGGGCGGTTTACTACGCGGTCGTCGGATACGGCCAGGTGGCCAAGCGTCAAGCCGCCTGAAGTCAGGACTTGCGACGCACGTCTTTGAAGGTCATATGCTGCGCTGGACTATGCGTGCGCTCTTTCCAATGAAGAAAGAGTAGCGCATAGGAATCGGTGATGTAGTCTCCCTCGGACACGCCAAGGGTGCGGGCGGTGCTGTCGATCCAGCGCGGCGGTCCCTCGATCTCTCCGAAGTTTCCGATCGGCGTTTCGTCCAGCACGACGTGCCCCTTTCCATCCGTCCATTCAGAACGGAATTTCTCATAGCAAAAGCTGGGCTGATATCCGAGGGCCTGCAGAATATTCTCCGTCCGCGCGCCGTCGGCGACCCCGGTCTCATTTTCGACACGTGATTTGTGGCGGCCGTCCTTGCCACGCGTCTTGTGCGTGAGCTTCCACTTGCCGCCATACTCGCGCAGGCGCAGCACTTCCTGGCGGCGACGAAGCTCGCCTGTGGGGAGGTCATACAACGTGTTCATCTCGTGCGTGCGCGGGGTGATGCGACGGAAGCCGGCGCCTTTCAAGCGACGCTCCATCGACTTCACATCATCGAGGGCGAACTTGATCTCGACTTCGCGCGGACCGGCCATGCCAAGAAGCATAGCAAAGCGTCGAGCCGACTGCGTGCAGTAGAATCGCAGACCCATCGAGGAGGAATCGTGAAGACTCTGCTGCTGCTGTGCATCGCAATTCCGCTGCTCGCCTCCGCCCAGACGAAATCCCCGCGTCGCTACATCAGGCCGGAAGGTCCGACGCCGCGTCCCTTCAACGAGGCGGTCATTGTCGGTGACACCATGTACGTTGCCGGACACATCGGCATCGATCCCAAGACAGGCAAACCACCTGCCGACGTCGACCAGGAGATCAAACTTCTGCTCGACAGCTTCAAGGCCACGGTCGAAAAAGGTGGTATGACGATGGACGATCTCGTCATGGTCACCGTGCATTGCCCCGACGTCGGCCTGTATGACAAGTTCAATGCCGCGTATCGCGCGTACTTCAAGGGCGACCTGCCGGCACGAGCGTTTCTCGGCTCCGGGCCGCTGTTATTCGGAGCGCATTTCGAGATGCTGGGAACGGCAGTGAAACACTAGCGATGAGGGTCGCAGTCGTCTCCGACATTCACGACAACTTCACTGCGCTGGAAGCGGTGCTGGCGGACCTGCGCGAGAGCGCGCCCGATCTGGTGATTCACGGCGGGGATATCGCGGGCGGCGGCTCGAGCCCGGCGGAGGTTGTGGACCGCGTGCGAGATCTGGGATGGCGAGGGGTCGGTGGCAATACCGACGAAATGCTGGTCCGGCCCGATTCACTCCACGAATTCGCCGCCAATTCTCCGCCGCAGTTCGCGAGCATGTGGTCGGCCATCGAAGAACAAGCGGCGTGGACGCGCGAGGCCCTTGGTCCGGAACGGTTGGCCTGGCTTAGCACCCTGCCTCAGGTCCATCGCGAGGGCCATCTTGTGGTGGTCCATGCCAGTCCGGACAGTCGCTGGCGGGCGCCCGCGCCGGAAGCCGGCGAGGATGAACTGCAACAGATCTACGGACCGCTTGGCGGCAAGTTTGTTGTTTATGGCCACGTGCACCGTTCCTACGTGCGCCAAATCGGCGTTATGACGGTGGCAAACAGCGGCAGCGTCAGCCTTGCGTACGACGGTGATCCCCGCGCTTCCTATCTGCTGCTCGATGAAGGAAAACCTTCGATCCGGCGGGTCGAATACGACCTGCAGAAGGAGATCGACGCCCTGCATCGCGCCGGCATTCCACACGCCGCCTGGACGGAAAAACTGCTCCGGAAGGCCGGTTTCGTGATGCCCTAGCGGTCCCAGCTCTCTGGAAATCGAGGGCGTCTTCTGCTTACAATAGAGGCATGCGAAAAACAGCGCTAATCGTCCTCGTTATCCTGTTGGGGGCACTGGCGGCCGCCGCCGACCAGAAGTCGTCGGACCTGAAGTTCACGGTGGTGAAAGACGAGAACGGCAAGCCGGTGCGGAATGCTTCGGTCGTTCTGCACCCGGTCGACAAGGATGGCAAGCAGGGCAAGGGCGGGTATGAGCTTAAGACCGACCCCGAAGGGCAAGCGTCATTCCAGGCGGCGCCGTACGGCAAATTGCGCGTACAGGTGCTGGCGCGCGGCTATCAGACCTACGGCGAGGATTACGACATCAACCAGCCGCAGCATGAATTCGTCATCAAGCTGAAGAAGCCGCAGGCGCAGTATTCCATCTACGACACGCCCAAGAAGGACGAGAAGCAGCCCGAGAAACCGAAGGACGAATCGAAACCCAAGCAATAAGTGCTGAGTGCTCTAAACCTGGTTCTTCAGCTCTCTTCGTAGAACTTTTCCCGAGGGATTCCTTGGGATCTGCGTCACAAAACGAATCTCGCGGGGCTGTTTATGGCCGGCGAGGCGCTCAGCCGCGAATCCGCAGATCTCAGTCCTGGTTTTCTCTGTCTCGGGCACGCCTTCGCGCAGGACGATGAACGCGCACGGTATCTCTCCCGCAGCTTCGTCGGGCTTAGCCACCACTCCCGCATCCCGCACCAAGGGGCACTCCAGCAAGACCGACTCGACTTCGGCCGGCGCGACAGGCAGGCCTTTGTACTTGATCATCTCCTTGCGGCGGTCGACGATGTAGTACAGCCCGTCGCGGTCGACGCGCGCGATGTCGCCGGAGTAGTACCAGCCATCGCGCAGCACGTCTGCCGTCGCTTCGGGGGCGTTCCAGTAGCCAAGCATGAACTGAGGGCCTCGCATGACCAGTTCGCCGATGTCGCCGGTGGCAACCTCCTGTTCGGTGGCACCGAGGATCCGGCACTCGGTATGGGCTACGGCGCCGCCAATCGACTCCGGCCGGTAGAGCGGGCCTTCTTCGAAACCGACGTGCGTGACCGGCGAAGCCTCGGTCATGCCGTAACCCTGCACGACCTTGATACCTGTCAGGTTCGTGAACCGCCGCGCCAGCTCTGGGGCCAATGGCGCGGCGCCCGATTTCACCCAGCGCACTTTGTGGTCTTTTGGAAATGTTCCCGCCTCCGCCATTTGGCAGAAGATATTGACGACCGGCGGTACCGCGGGAATGAAATTGACGCCTTCACCCGCGATGAGCTGCGCCGCCCGCTGCGGATCGAAGCGCGGCATCAGCACCAGCGTTCCGCCCAGCATCAGGAAGGGATTCAGCACAACGTTCAATCCGTAGATGTGGTACAGCGGCAGGAACAGGAGCGCGGTAAGCTGCTCGCTGAATGGCGCGCAGTGCGGGCCGGCGAGCTGGTAAACGTTGGCGACCAGGTTGTAATGCGACAGCATCACGCCCTTGGGCAGGCCGGTCGTACCACTGGAGTAGGGAAGCGCCGCAATCGTCGCGTCGGAGGATTTGTCCGGCGCGGGCAGCACATCCGAGGTAATACGCAGCAAGTCGGCGAAGTCGGCCGCACCCGTCGCCGAAGTCCTCGTCGTGTAGACGCTCCTTAGGGGCAAGCCAGACAGGTTCATCGAACCGATCAGGCAGCCTTCGGTGATCAGCAGGACCGCGCCTGAGTTCTCGACTTGATAGCGGACTTCCCGCTCCTTGTAGCTGGGGTTCAGCGGGGTCGGTATCGCGCTCGCCAGGGTTGCTGCGTGGTAAGCCGCCGCGAACTCCCATGAGTTCGGCAAGAAGATAGCGATGCGGTCACCCGGCTTGATCCCTTCTGCGACGAATGCACGCGCGATGCTCTCCACCAGTTCGCCGTACTGGGCGTAGCTGATTCGTCGGTCGCCGTCGATGATCGCTGTTTTCTCGCCGTAGGTGCGACAGGCGGCGAGGACGGCATCGTGGACGAAAACGCTTGCTGGATCGGCGTAAAGCTCCGTCCGGAGCGACGTTGGGCTGGGAGTGGTCGTAGCCATCGGAGGGGCAGATTACCACGACAGGCATGGCGCGATCAGATGTGTTGCTCCATTCCTTCGTCGCCTGCTATACCTACGGCTCGTCTCACGACTGCGTGGGGGATTGCTTGCTTCGACGTCAGCTGCTCTTGTTTTGCGTTGTGCTGCTCGCCCTTCCGGTTGCTGTTTCAGCACAGACTGTCACGGCGTCCGACCGTCTCCAACCCGCCGACATCTTGAAGATGCATGCCGTCGGCGACGTGAAGCTGTCTCCGGATGGGAACCTTGTGGCGTACACGGTCTCCAACAACGACGGTCCCAAGCGTCCGTACTCGCAGCTCTACGTGATGGACCTGCGCAACAACCACATAGCGCGTTTCAGTTCAGGGCAAGAGGGTTCGGGCAATCCGGAGTGGTCGCCTGACGGGCAGTGGCTCGCGTACGACGGCAAGGTGAACGACAAAGAGGGACTGGTCATCGCCCATCCCGACGCCAGCGGCGCGCGCTTTCTTGCGGAGATCAAAGGAACGAACAGCCCCGAGCCGGGCACCGGTCGGACCGTGGCTTGGTCGCCGGACGGAAAGAAGATCGCTTTCGTCTCCTCCGAGGAAGGTCCCGAGACGAAAGACGCGACCGGCGATCCGGTGGTCATCACGCGCTACCTGTACCGGCCCGACTACTGGGAAGGGAACAGCCACTTCAATGACAACCGCCGCCTGCATGTCTACGTCGTCGATGTCGCCAGCGGACAGGTACAGCAGCTCACGAAGGGTACTGGCTACGAGCACTCCGTCGACTGGTCTCCGGACGGCAACTTCGTCCTCTACGCGGCGGAGCATGGCGCCGACGCGGACCGCTTCTTCAACTACGACCTGTTCACCGTGAACGTGCGCGATGGCTCGATCCGCCAACTGACGGCGACTGAAGGCGTAGAGTACCGCCCGCGCTGGTCGCCCGATGGCAAGATGATCGCCTTCGTTGCCACCAAGCGCGCTTTGACGGACCGCGAGACCAACATGGAGGACACGCATGTCTGGGTGATGAACGCCGACGGCAGCAATCGTCGTGAGCTTGGAGCCTCCATCGACAACCGGCAGATGTCCGCCGAGTGGACGCCTGATGGCACGGCGATCCTCACGAACGTGCAGGAGCGCGGCAACGTCCACCTGTATCGCTTGCCGGTGAACGGCGGCGCACCGGAGAAGCTGTTGGGAGATGTCGGCTCTTATTGGGCGTACTCGATGCGAAAAGATGGCGCGCTGGCCTACATGTTTACCGGTCCGAAAGACGCGCCGGACCTGTATTTCCGCCAAGGCACGAACACGCGCCGTCTGACGAACGTCAACGCCGATCTGTTGCGTGGAAAGCAGCTGGCCGATGTCGAGTCGTTCACCTTCATCAGCAACGATCTGAAGTTCAACGTCGAGGCGTTTCTGACCAAGCCGGTGGGATGGACGGCGGGACAGAAGTATCCTCTGGTACTAAATATCCACGGAGGTCCGCATGGTCAGCAGGGGCCAGCGGTCAATCCCCACAACCAGATCTACGCTGCGCATGGCTACGCGGTGTTGATGGTCAACTATCGCGGCTCGACCGGATACGGCCAGAAATTTGCCGACGCTGTCTTTCGCGACCAGGACGGCGATGAGGCGATGGACGTGCTCTACGGCGTGCACGCGGCTCTGCGCCGCTATCCGTGGCTCGACGCCGACCGCATGGGCATTGAGGGCGTCAGCTACGGCGGCCAGCTCACCGACTGGCTGATCACGCAGACGAATGCCTTCAAAGCCGCCATCCCCATCGCCGGCATCACCAATTTCATCTCCTACAACTACATGACCTACTACAACCAGTACGAGGCGATGGAGTGGGGCGCGTATCCGCACCAGGGCAACCTGATGGACGTGCTGTGGGAGCGCTCACCGCTCAAGCACGTCGCCGCCGTCAGCACGCCCACGCTGATCATGCACGGCGAGAACGATCCCGACGTCCCTATCGCGGAAGCCGAGCAGCTCTACATCGCGCTTAAGGACGTGGGGGTTGAAACGGTCTTCGTTCGTTATCCTCGCGAGGGGCACGGCCTGTCCGAACCGAAGCACCAGGTCGATTCCATCCAGAGGGCGTTCGAGTGGTATGACCGGCATTTCGCGGGACCGGCGAAGAGGCCGGCGGTGTCGGTGCCGTAATTGGAGGTATCTCGCATTTCGTATTCCGTATTTCTGCGTGCGCCTGATTTGACTGTGGCACGGACACGAAATACGAGATACGGAATACGCGATTACGCGATCCTGGTGTCACACTGCTGTTTCAGTCGCAGCTCTCCCACGATCGGCAGGTGGTCCGAAGCAACGAGTGCCAGCTTGCTGCGATGGAGCTTGTAATTGCTGAGCTGGAAGCAGCCGTCGAAGTAAAAGTGGTCGAGGTGGAGGAACGGGAAGACGCCGGGATAGGTCTTTCCAAAGCGCGCCAACACCTTGGCGTCGATGGATTCGAAGTGCCCGCCCATCAAGCGGCTCGCCAGGCCTTTCGTCCACTCGTTGAAATCACCAACAACGATCCGCGGCCCGGTGATTCCTTCCCGGCGGATGATCCCCGACGTCAGCAGCCTGCCCTGGTGACGCCGCTCAAAGAACGCCGTGCCCAGATGGATGTTGAAGACGTGGATGACCTGCGCGCCTAACTGAATGTCGCAGCGGAATGCTCCGCGCCGCTCGCGGCCGCGCCAGCTGATGTCGTAGTTCTCTGAAGTCAGTATTGGTAGGCGGCTCAACGTCGCGTTGCCGTATCTTCCGGAACCCAACTTGCGGTTCTCGCCGAAGCGGCATTCGTACCCAAGTTCCTCGGCGATAAAGTGCGCCTGGTCTTCCTCGGGCTCGCCGCCCTCGATACCCACGACTTCTTGCAGGGCGATGACGTCCGCATCCAGCTGCCGCAGGACCTGCGCGATGCGCTTGGGCTCGACGCGGCGGTCCAATCCACGGCACTTGTGAATGTTGTACGTCGCGACGCGGATGGATTCGAGCTCGCTCACTGTTGCCGTTGCAGCACCCAGCCGAGGATCTCCGGCGCGCGCTCCCAAAACGGACGCCGCCGCCACTCTTCGTAGCTCACTGCCCGTGACTCGGCCATATCTCTCGCGAAATCACGCTCCAGCCGGGCGGTGAAGCCGCGGTCGCGCACTGCCATGTTGACCTCATCGTTCACGCCGAAGGAGCGGTGGTCCATGTTGGTCGAACCGACGACGCCCCACAGTCCGTCGATCATCAGGATCTTGGCGTGGATCATCGCCGGTCGGTATTCGTAGATCTGGACTCCTTCTTTCAGCAGCTCGCCGTAGGCGCGACGGCTGGCGCTGCGCGTCAGCATGTGGTCGGACTTGCGCCCCGGCACGACGATCTTGATTTCCACGCCGCGGCGCTGGGCCTTGAGCAGCTCCTGAGTCATGCTGCGGTCTGGGAGGAAATAGGGCGTATTGATGAAGATCGACCTTTGCGCGCCCGCTACAAGCACCTGGAATAGCGTGCGCGCGCGGCTGGCGCCTCCCGCCGACGGTACGCTCGAGACCACCAGTGCGACGGTATCGTTCTGCGCTTCATAGCGCGGGAAGTAATCATGGCCGGTGATCAGCTCTCCTTGGACCTCCAGCCAGTTCTCGGCAAAGGTCGCTTGCAGGTTGGCGACGGCATCGCCCTCAACCCGCACCATGGTGTCGCGCCAGCGCGGATTCTTGCCGTGGCCGGTGTACCAGTGATCGCCCACGCCTGCCCCACCGACGAACCCGATTTTGCCGTCGATGATGAGCATCTCGCGATGCGAGCGGTTGTTGTAGTCAGGAACGTTATGCCACTTCAGCGAGTGGTACCAGCCGATCTTGCCGCCCGCCTTGGTCAGGTTCGCGAAGTATTTCTCGGTGGTCCCGACGCTTCCCAGGCCGTCCATGACGACGTTCACCTGGACTCCGGCTCGCGCTCGCTCCGTCAGCGCGTCGCGGAAGCGGTCGGCGATCTTTCCAGTCTGAAAGATGTAAGCTTCCAGGCAAACCGTCTTTTCGGCTGCGGAGATGGCCTGGAGTTCAGCCTCGTAGAAGTTCTCGCCGTTAGTAAAGACCTCGAACGATGTCCGCCGGTTGATGCGGGAGTCCGTCAACGTTTCGAGTTCGAACAGAAAATCGTCGCTTTCAATCGGCGCTGGTTGCGGGTCAGTGAGGCGGTACTTCGGTGTCGGCCCGAAGAAAGCCCGCAGCATCACAATCGCCTGTAACAGGATGGCCAGGCAGGAAAAGACAACGAACGGCGTGCCGACATGCCACTCCGCCAGCAATGGAGTCCCCAAGCTCATACACATTTCGATGCAAGTAGAAGATTTCGAGACGAGGTGCAGCCCGGGATTCAGTGCTGCCGCAGACGGTCGGCGATGCGCTGGATGAGGTCCGGTGGCGAGATCGGTTTGGGCAAGACTTCAAAGGTCGAACCTTGGGCGCGAGCCATGTCGAGGGCTTCGCTGGAATCGCTATCGCCGGAGATGAGCAGCACGTGACATTTCGGCGCCAGCTCCTTCACGACTTTTGCCGCTTCGATGCCGGTCATGTCCGGAAGCCGGATGTCCGCGAGCAGCAGGTCGGGAGCGCGATCGCGCGCGGCCTGGATCGCAGCGCCGCCGGAATCGGCAGCGACAACGTCGTAGCCCTGCTGTCGGAAGATGATGGTCCACGTCTGCCGGACGGCGTTGTCGTCGTCCAGGACCATCAGCAATGGCTTGGCCTTATTCGATTCCATAGACCGCAGGTAAGAATACGGGTCGAGACGAAATCGTTCAACTCGGGGCGCGCTAATTTCGGTGGAAAAGCGGTGCAAAAATCTGCACACCTTAGTACATATCGTAAAACGATATGTATGTCACTCGCGGCCGTACATCCCAGCGTACAGCTTGAGCCGCTGCGCCAATCCGGGGTCCAGCGCACCGGGCTTGCAGCGCCAGCGCCAATTTCCGCCCAGCCTGCCCGGTACATTCATCCGCCCCTCACTGCCGATCCCGAGCACGTCCTGCAAGGGCGCGACGGCTATATCCGCCACCGAGCGCTGCACTTGCCGGATCATCACCCAGTGAATGGGTTCCTTCTCGAAACCCAGGTACGCGCGTGCGAAATCGTGCTCCTTTTTGACATCCTCGGCGCTGCGCGTCGAATCGCCGACCCCACCGGTCCACCAGCCCACCACCGTGTCGTTGTCGTGCGTACCGGTGTAGGCCGCCAGATTGCGCGGATAGTTGTGCGGCTGGAAATCGGGCGCCTGCGGATCGTTGCCGAAGGCGAATTGCAAAATGGCCATGCCGGGGAATTCAAACTCGTGCCGGATCGCCTCCACCTCGGGCGTAATGACGCCGAGGTTCTCGGCGAGGATTGGAAGTTCGTCCAGTTCCTTGCCCAAGGCACGAAATAGTTCCGCGCCGGGTCCTTTGACCCAGCGGCCGTTCATCGCGGTCTTATCCGCTGCAGGAACCTCCCAATAGGCCTCGAAGCCGCGGAAGTGATCGAGCCGGACCATGTCGAACATGCGGAACGCGCCGCGGAAGCGCTCAATCCACCAGCGGTATCCCGACTCGCGAATGCGATCCCACCGGTAGATGGGATTGCCCCACAATTGTCCGGTGACACTGAAGTAGTCCGGGGGAACGCCGGCCTGCTTTGTCGGGCGCCCGTTCTCGTCGAGGTAGAACAACTCGGGATGCGACCAGACGTCGGCGGAATCGTGCGCGACGTAGATCGGCACGTCGCCCATGATGCGAATGCTGCGGGCGTGACAGTACGACTGTAGCGCACACCACTGGCGGTTGAACTCGAATTGCCAGTACTTCTGCGCTTCGATGTCGTCGCGCAACCGTTCCCGCCAGCGCTGCATGGCCGCCGGTTCGCGTCGCGCCAGCGCCGCATCCCATTCGGTCCAGACGACCAGCCTGTGGGCCTCCTTCGCCGCCATGAACAAGGCGAAATCCTCGAGCCATGTGGCATTGCCACTGCAAAAGCGGTCGTAGAGTTCGCGCTCATCCGCGGCGGCAGAGGCAAAGAACCGGCTTGCGGCTTTTCGCAGCAGCGCTGACTTGAAAGGGATCACGCGTGCGAAGTCGACCTCGGATTCGGGGAAGTGCGGGGGCGATCGCAAGTCGTCGCCCGTCAGATATCCGCGGTCGCGCAGTTCCTCCAGGCTGATCAGCAGCGGATTTCCGGCGAAGGCGGAGAAACTCTGGTATGGCGAATCGCCGTAGCCGGTCGGATTCAACGGCAGCACTTGCCAGATGCGCTGCCCCGCGGATTGCAGGAACTCGGCGAAACGCCGTGCTTCGATGCCCAGGTCCCCGATGCCGTAAGGGTTCGGCAGGGAGGTAGGGTGCAACAGGATCCCGCTGGAGCGAGGAAAGCGCATAAAACAGTCGGTAGACGACAGTGCAAAGTCAACGGCACATCAGACTACGTGAGGCAAACTGGACCTGACAAGTTGGCTGCATACGGTTAATCTGGTTTTATGCCGCTGGCCATCCGCGTGTATTCCGACTTCGTTTGACCGTATTGCTTCCTGGCGGAGGCTCCGCTGCAAGAAGCCACAAAAGGGAAGGACGTCGTGTTCGAATGGCTTCCCTTTGAGCTGCGTCCCGAGCCGACCCCCACATTGCGGCCGGAAGACGAGTACCTGCAAACCGCCTGGCGTGACAACGTGTATCCGACAGCGGCGAAACTCGGGATTGAAATGAAGCTTCCCAGCGTCTCGCCGCAGCCTCACACCCGCCTCGCGCACGAGGCCATGGAGTTCGCCAAGGACCACGGCAAAGGCAACGAGTACGCCCACGAACTTTTCCGTGCATTCTTCCAGCGCAGCGAAGACATCGGCAATCCCGACGTGCTCACCACGCTTGCCGGTCGATCGGGGCTGGCTGAACAGGAATTTCGGGGCGCTCTGGAAGAAAGGAAGTACCGCGATCGTACGCAAGACCTGCTACGTCAATCGCGGTTGCAGATGGTGACCGCCGTCCCGACATTCATCATCGGACGCCAACGGGTCACGGGACTGTATCCGGCGGAAGTGCTGCGAGAGATTGTCGATAAACAGCTGTAGGTCTACTGTTGTGCTCCACCGCCCGCAGCCGACGCAGCTCTTTCGCCCGCCGCAGCCTCTGCCGCAACAATCCCGCTGAACTGGGTGATACCGTAGATCCTTCCGCCCGATACGCTTACCGCCCGCAAAGCGCGTCCCGGCTCAGCCGAGCGGGCCCAGCTCTTCGCATCCGTGGTCGAATAGATCTCGCCGGAACTCGCCACCCCCAACATGCGGTGACTGGCGGAATCATAAGCGACGGACACCAGTTGCTTTGCCGGCATGTCGACGAGCACGTGCTCCCACGTTTGTCCTGCGTCGGAGGAGAAGAAGGCGCCCTCGCGGCTGGTGAACCAGACACGGTTCGGTTCGAGCGCTACTCCGTAAACCCGCGTTATGTACGAAGGCAGCTTCGCGATCGTCCATACCGTGCCGCCATCGCCGGAGAGTAGCAGCGAGGCCGGCGTGGCCGCCGCGACGCTGTCTCCCGAGGCTGCAACGCCGACGAAATGCCGCTCTCCAAGCACAGGCCCGCCATGCCAACTGGTACCCTGGTCGAGGCTCGTGTACAGCCCAGACTGCGTGGCGGCGAACCAGCGTTGCGGCGTGGTCGTCACCTGCGTTACGGGCCCGCGCAATTCGCTCTTAACGAAGTCGCTGCGCAGGACGATCGTCTTCTTTTTCTTGACGTACTTGGTGACTGCCGTCTTCTTCTCCGTTAGAACCAGGTTGCTGGAACGCCACCGCGAACTCTTGGTGTCGTAGAGGAATATCCCGCGATTGGTGCCTGCCAACAGGGTCTGTTCGCCGCCCAGTGCCAACGTGAAAATATCCTCTCCCGCCAGTCCTGCGTTCATCTGCTGCCAATGGGAACCGCCATCATTGCTGGTAAAGACGCCGCCAAATTCCTTGTCGTTCAGCACGCCGGCGAAGAGGGAATCGCCGCTCGTCGACGCTACCACCGCGGAGACCTGCCGATGCGAGAAGCCGCGGTTCGATGCCGTCGCGGTCCTGGTGCCGTCGTTGCTGGCGAGCACGCCGCTACGGTCGGTCGCCAGCAGCACTCGCGACGGATTGCGCGGATCGACCAGCACGTCGTTGACGATCAGGTTCGGAGGCCCCATACGCTGGAACGTCTTTCCGGCATCGACGGTCTTCCACAGTCCCTCGGTCGTTCCGGCGTACACGATCAGGGCATTGGAGGGGTCCTGCTGCAACACGCGCGTGCGTCTCGCGGTAGCGGGAATACCTTGGATCTTGTGGAACAGCGCGCCGGCATTCTCGCTCTTATAAATGCCTGAGCAGGCGCTGGCATAAACAGTCTGCGGATTGGTCGGATCGATGATGATGGAAAAAACGTCGGAATCGTCGATGATGCCGTTCTTGATCGAGTGCCAGTTCTGGCCGCCGTCTTCGGTCTTCCATGGCAGGTGCCACGTCCCCGCGTAGATCACCTCCGGATTGCGAGGGTCGATGGCGATGGACTCGATGTTCTTGATCTCCGCGTGATTGGCTGGAGATATGCGCTCCCAGTTTTCGCCGCCATCACGGGTCCGAAACACTCCATCCAGCGCTCCGACAACGATCGTATTCGGGTCCGACGCCGCCAGAGACATGGCGCGGATGCTCTTGTCGCGCATGCCAGGCAACGCCTGCCAGCTCCGTCCACCGTCTCGCGAGCGGAACAGATCGCCGCTGCGGGTTTCCACGCTCCAGGCCGCCACGTAGATTACGTTCGCATCGCGAGGATCGATGGCGATGTTGTCCAGAACGTAGTCATTGCCGTCGCCCAGGTGGACAAAGCGTGACCACTGGGCTCCGCCATCCGTGGAGAGGTAGAGTTCGCCGGCGCTGGTGCCGAGCAGAATACGCGAGGGATCGCGTGGGTCGTAGGCGAGGCTGCGCGCGTCTCCACCTTCAGGCCCGAGCAGCGTCCAGGTGTTGGACCGGGTTGCGCTCTGCGCGATGGCCAAGAGAGAAACAGCACTGATTGCGAGCGTGAGGCCGATTTTGGACAGGGGGCTGGTCATACACTCATTTGGATGCCGCAGCTGCTCTGGATGCCGTTGTTCGAAATGATTACCCGGAAGCAACCTTTAAGCAAGCGAAAGGACCTCTTCCGGCAACGAAAAAGGCCGCTCGCATTGCGAGCGGCCTCGGAGCGACCGTGGGTTTCTATTGCGCCGGTGCGGCGGGCTTTTTGGCTGCGCGCCGTGCCGGTTTGGCAGGTTTCTGTCCCGGATACTGCTGGCCTGCCTTGGTCTTCACTGTGGTCTCATCGAACGTCTGGGCGCCAGACTGGTTGAACGTGGCGCCGGTGGGAACGATCCAGATCTCCGACGTCATGGTTCCAGCGTTGCCGGTGCGCAGTTCAAGACGCCCGGGATCGATGCCCTTTTCGCCGGTGAGATAGGCCTTGGTGTTCACTGCGCGCTGCTGCGCCAGGGAAGCACCATTCTTTTCGTCCGGAGCCGAGTTGCCGATGATGACAGCCTTCGCGTCGGCGTCGCGCTGCAAGCGCAGAGCAACGTCGTCGAGAATCGCCTTCGCCTCGTTATCGACACGGGCAGGACGTTTGGCATCCTTGAACTGGATCTCGTTCAGCTTGCTCGCCTGCGGCGCCGGTGGCGGAACTTCCACGTTCACCGACGTGCTGGTATTCGCCGTCAGGTTGCGGTCATCGCTGACCGTGCTGTTGACGGTGATCCCACCTGCGGGGGCGCCGGCCGTATCCAGGGTCGCATTCGGACCGTTGGGCGTCAGACGTCCGCCGGTGGCGGTGTGGTTATAGGTCAGAGGACGATTGTCCGGGCTCTGGCCAGTGCAGCTGATGGTGGACGGCTGTCCCGACTGCACCGTCGTTGGATTGGCGCTGCATGAGATGGTCGGCGGATGCTTCGGCGGTTCCTGGATGCTGAAGCTTGCCTGGCAGGTCGCCGGTGCACCCTTCTTGTCTTTCGGATCCGTGACGGTCGCGTTAACGGTGTAGCTGCCGGGCGCCAGACCGGTGGTATCGACGTTGGCCGTCGTCTCCTTGCCCTCCACTTTGCCGCCCGTGCTGGTGTAGGCGTAGGTGACGGTATGGTTCTTCTGGATGTTGCTGGCGGTCGTCGTCAGCGTGACCGGCTCGCCTGCCATCACCGATGTCGGATTGATCGAACAGGTCGCGGCCAGCGGCGGCGGAGGAGGCGCTCCACCCAGGTTGATCACGATGCCGCTGCGCAAGCGCGCACCGCTAAGGTTCTGTGTCCCTGGCACCGTCGGCACGAAGCTGTGGTGTCCCCAGACATAATCCGCCTGGATCAGGCGGAACTCGAAGCGCTTGGTGAGCGGGACATCGAATCCACCACCGGTCACGATGCCCACGCCATTATGGGTTCCAATGCCGGCCACTGAGAGCCTGTGTAATCCGACCATGCCTTCCACGAACGGCGAAAAATGTTCGGCGCGAAACTTGAAGCGAGGGCCGAACGTCACCGTCGAAAGGTTGTACACGTCGCTATAGTGGGCATCGACATCGAGGGTGATACCGACATACTTTTCGAAGTTGAAAGTAGACGCGACGCCGAAGCCCTTCTTCGCGTCTCGCAAAGCGACGGTGCCGACATGGCCGCCTGCGTTCAGCCACGAATAGCCGGCGAAGATGTCCACCTTGGGTGGATTCTCCTCCTGGGCGAAGGAGGCGGTTGAGATGAGGACTAACGTCAAAGCCAGTGGGAGCCAGTACCGGCCAGTCAATTCGCGAAGTGACATGCGTGCTCCTCCGGAACTATTTAGGACCGACTACAAACTTATGGTTGTACATCTCCAGTTGGAAAGGGCCCAGGTGGCTGGCGAGAAAAAACATCCGGCCACAAACGCAGGATTGTACCGCATCGTGGCCGGTGTGTGAAAGTTAACGCGCCGTTAACCGTTCTGGTAAGCGCGTCAACCTGCCCCAGGAGCCATCTTGCTGTTACTCGGCAACAACGCGCAGCACCATCTGCGTTCCGCTGTCGAGTTTCACGTTCTTGCCCGTCGATGTGATCACCGAACCCTGCGTCGCATTGGCCGCTGCCGCGTCCAGGGTATAGCCCGGAAGTCCGACCACACCTTGCGAGCTCGCATTCAGCGTTGACGTTGCAGTGCCGCCGAGCGAACCGGCAGTACTGTTGACGGTTCCGCTGGCCGACCCCACGGCCCCACCGGCAGCGTTGCCCGCTGTTTCGCCCACTGCCCCAACCGTGTTGTTGGCGGTCTTGGCCGCGCCGTTGACGGTGCCTCCGACCAGGCCCCCGCCGGAATTCCCACCTGACGACGGCGCACGATCGGGCGTCGCCGCAGGGGTCATATCGTCGTTCATGGTGCCGGCAGCAGCATGGGTCACTGCCAGGGCCTGCACGACCGCGTGCACCGGGATCTCACGGCCCTTGGCAATCTCTGCTCTGTCAAACACGATTCCGAGGGAAGAGTCTGCATCGCCCTTGCCCCGCGCGCTCGCCTTCGTCACGTGACCGATCAGCTTCGTGCCTTTCGGGATAGTGCGCTGGCCGGCTTGCTTGACGTCGCTCGTCGTCTTGGCGGTGACTTCATCGCCTTCTTTCGCTTTCTTCGAATCGATCGACTTGGAGAGCACCGCATTCAACGTGCTGCCGGTGCTCAGCGTCGCGGAGGCATCCCCCGCTCCGGCGGAGGTGGAGCCGCTCGCGTTGGCATTGCCAGAGGCATCGGTCTGTGCCTTGCTCTTATCCTTAGTCTCTCCGGAGCGTTTCGCGCTGGTATTCTGCGACGCGGAAACGGAAGTATCGTTCTGTGCCTTCACCCCGCTTTGACCGGCGTTGACGCTGGTGCTGCTCGAGGCGTTGGCGTTGGTCTGCGACTGCGCTCCGGTCTGCGCCATCGCGGTCCACGCCAGCACGGTGATTGTCAGCACGAGAATGGAGATTCGTTTCACTGAGTACAACCTCCTTCGGACACCGCCCCGTGACCATGCGTCGATGAGGGGAGGGGCCGGGTGTTGCCTCTGTGATGCAGCAGGAGAGAAGCAGGTACAGTTTACTAATGAGTAATAGATGACGTTCCCATTCCGCATTCGCGGCCAAGAGCGCAGCAGAAGTGCCGGTCCTTCAGCGACTTGGAGCGGAAGTTACCGTGAGCCTCTACTCTGCATCAGATTGCATGTACTCGGCCCACGGAATAACGGCTCTCCCTGTAAAAAGACTAAGAACAAAGGCCCTTCAGGGCGGAATCCGTTCTAGCTGGCCGCAGAGTCGCAACGGGTTGCACAACCGGGCGCTGGGTCGAATAATGGAGTGATAAGGGTTTCCATGAAACAAGAACGCGTGCTGATCGTCGAGGACGAGGAGAACGAACGCACTGGGCTCGCCGAGCTGGTCAGCCTTTGGGGTTTTAAAGTTGATACTGCCGGCGACGGCGTCGAAGCGCTGGACAAGGTGGAAGCGTTCTGTCCGGCGATCGTGGTCACCGACATGATGATGCCGCGGATGGACGGCGTCGAGTTGTTGCGCCGCATTGCCGACTTGCCGCAGGCCTGCAAGGTCATCGTCATGACCGCGCACGGCAGCGTGGACAGCGCCGTGGAAGCAATGAAGATCGGCGCTTACGATTACATCCAGAAGGGCAGCGACCCGACGCGCCTGCGCACCATCCTTCGCCACGCGGTGGACGAGCAAGACGCGGAACGCGAACTGGAAGTCACCCGTCGCAATCTCCGTGACAAAGGCATGATGGGCCGTCTGGTGGGCGGCTCCAGGAAGATGCAGGAGATATTCCATCTCGTCGAGATGGTCGCCCCCAGCACCGCATCGGTGCTCATTACCGGCGAGAGCGGCACCGGCAAGGAGATGGTAGCGCGCACCATCCACGAACTGAGCCCGCGCAAAGATAAGCCGTTCATCGCCATCAACTGCGCAGCTATCCCCGAGACCCTGATTGAAAGCGAGATCTTCGGCCATGAGAAGGGAGCGTTTACGGGCGCACTGGAGCGCCGCGTCGGCTGCTTCGAACTCGCCGAGGGTGGCACACTGCTGCTCGATGAGATCGGCGAAATGCCTGCCGGCACGCAGGCGAAATTGCTGCGTGTCCTCGAAGAGCGCAAGCTGCGGCGCCTGGGAAGCAAGACGGAAACGCCGGTCGATGTGCGCGTCCTCGCCGCCACCAACAAGATCCCCGAAGATGCCGTCGCCAAGGGTGAGTTGCGCCAGGACCTCTTCTATCGTCTCAACGTGTTCAGCGTCAACATGCCGCCGCTGCGGGAGCACAAGGAAGACCTGAAGGAACTCGTGGCGGCCATCCTGCCCGACATGAACCAGAAGCACGGCCGCAAGGTGCAGATGATCAGCGACTCGGTGATGCAGGCATTCCAAGCCTACTCGTGGCCAGGCAATGTCCGCGAGTTACGCAACACGCTGGAGCGGGCTGTGATCGTTTGCGAGGCTTCCGTGGTCGAGAGCAAGCACTTGCCGCCAGGGTTCGGAAACGTCACCCCGCGTCCGCCGGTGCAGGAAGCCAATGCCGTGCGCCTGGGCGTCGGCACGACCGTGGGCGAGGCGGAGCGGCTGCTGATCCTGAAGACGCTCGAGGCCACGAACAACAACAAAACCCGCGCCGCGGAGATCCTCGGCATCAGCCTGAAGACGTTGCACAATAAACTGAAGGAGTACGGCGGCCAGAGCGTCGCCACCGCAAGCTAGTCGTCAGTCAACAGCCGACAGTTCACAGTCGACAGGAACAGCCTAAGGCCGGAACTGACGACGGATGACTGTCAACTGTGAACTGTCGACTGTGAACTGAGTATGCGCCTGAAGACCAAGCTGGTGATCGCCATCACGGCGATGGTCGTTGCCCTGGTGACGGCGCTTTCATACGTGTATGTCGCCCAACTGGTGCGGGAGCGCATCTCCGAGGCTTTTGACAACGGCGACTTCGTCGCCCACCAGATCTTCAACGGCGCTCGTCAGGCGCTGGAACTCGACCTCAGCGACACTGATATCGATCCCACCAACCCCGATGATGTCCGCAAGGCCATCCAGGACAGCCTCCAGAGCGATCCCGGGCTGAACTCGCTCCTGCAATCGATCGTCGGCTACCTGCCCGAGATCTATGACGCCGCCATCGTCGATGCCAACGGCGTAGCCATTCTGCATACCGAGGCGTTGTCGCAGGGCAAACATATGGCGCCGCGTCCGCCGGTCAGCGATGTACGCAAGGCGAACGTCTGGCAACAGATCAAACTTCTCTATGGTCCACCGAAGGTCTACGACGTCGATCTGCCCCTGACCCGCGGTGGTAAGCCGTTCGGCACGATCCGGGTCGGCATTCAGACCATCTTTCTCCAGCATGACCTGAAGCCGCAGCTCAACCGCACATTTGAGTTTGCCGGGCTATCGATTCTGATCTCGTTCCTTCTGGCTGCTGCATTGTCGAACTTTGCGCTCCGGCCACTGGAGGCGATTGGCCGGCGTCTCGACCAGTTGTCGGCCGGACAGATCGAAAACGCTCCCGAACATCAAGGCAAACAGGACGAGTACGGCGTCGTCTCCAGCAAGATCAATCGACTCGGCCGCCAGATGCGCGACGTGCAAGAGGTTTTCTCTGCCTTGAAAGAGAACCTCGACCAAATCATGGGCAACTTGCAAGACGGCCTCGTCCTGTTCACTCACGACGAGCGTATCGTGCTGGTCAGCGCCTCGGCAGAGCGATTTGTGAATCGCACGCGTGCCGACATGCTCGGCAAGACAGTAAGCGAAGTCTTTACTCCCGATTCGCGCCTCGGCCGGCTGGTCCTCGATTCGTTCGAGCTGCATCAACCCGTCGATGGACGCGAGATCGAGACCGATGCCCGGCGGGTGCAGGTATCTTTGGATTTCATCGAAGAAGACGGGCAGAAGATCGGCGCACTGCTGACCATGCGTGATGCCGAATCGGTGCGGCGCATCGAGGATGAGATCGAACTTTCCCGGCGCCTCGCCGCTATCGGCCGACTCACTTCCGGAGTGGCGCACGAAGTCCGGAATCCCATCAACGCCATCATGGTGCACTTGCAGATCATGCGCGAGAAGATCCAGGAGATCGATCCTGAATCGCGGCGCCACATGGACGTGATCAGCAGCGAGATCCAGCGCCTGGGCCGCGTTGTTCAGACACTGCTCGACTTCACCAAGCCGGTCGAACTGAGGTTGATCGATGTCGATCTGCGGCGGCTGGGCGAAGAAGTGGCGATGCTGGCCGGACCGGAAGCTGCGCGTCACGGCGTCATCGTGCAGGCCGACCTTCCCGAGGTCCCTTTGCCCGTCAAGGTGGACGCGGACCTGGTGAAACAGGCGTTCCTCAACATCGCTAACAACGGCATCCAGGCGATGCCCAATGGCGGCACATTGAATATCACCGGCCGCCGCGACGATGACACCGTGCAGATCGATATCGCGGACCAGGGCGCCGGCATACCCGCCGAGGTTGGCGAAAAAGTGTTCAACCTCTACTTCACGACGAAAAAGAGCGGCAGCGGCATAGGGCTGGCAATGACGTATCGCGTCATGCAGCTCCACAATGGCGAGATCTCATTCGATTCACGCCCGGGGGAGGGAACGGTGTTCCATCTGCGTTTCCCCGCAACGGGACAGGCGCAGGCCGCCGCACGCCAGGAAGGAGCGCCGGTATCGGCGTAGTTTGCGCCGCGACGGCCAAAGGAATACAACAGAGAAAGACATGGCAAGAACGCGAACATTCATCGTGGGGGCAGTGTTGGTGTCGCTGCTGCTGTTGAGCGGTTGCAAGAAGAAAAAGCCGCCTGTGCCGGCGCCTCAAGCCCAGGCCCCGACCATCGAGTCAACCGTTCCGGCGACGATCCCGGAAGTTACGCCAGCACAACCAGAGCCGGAACCGGCCAAGCCGAGCCCCGTGGTAAGCAAGCCGCATACAACGAAGAAGAGCCCACCGTCGAAGGCAGCGAAGAAGACGACGCCGCCGGCAGACCAAACACCAAACAAGATCATCGTGGAGGAAGGGAAGGCCGACCCCGCTCCTCCGCCGCTTACTGCGGACACTTCACACGATCAGTCTGCCCGCCAGCAGAACACGGTACAGTTGCTCACCGCGGCGGAGTACAACATTCGCAGCATCACGCGGACACTGTCCAACGACGAGCAAGCCGTGGTCCAGCACATCCGTGGTTATATCGAGCAATCGAAGCAGGCCACCAAGGAAGGTGATACCGAGCGCGCCTACAACCTCGCGCTGAAAGCCCACATGATGTCAGATTCGCTGAAAAAGTAAGTTCTACGTTTTGCATCGTTGCTTATACCCAGAACGCAAAACGTAGAACGCAGAACGTGTTACTTCTTCCCCCGCCTGGCCGTCTGGATCTTGCCGACCATGTCCTGGGCCGGTCCTTTGTAGGGTGTGTCGTACTTGGCGGCCTGCGTCAGCGCGGCGACCGCGTCGCCCCCTCGCTCCAGCTTCGCGTAGGCAAATCCAAGGTAGTAATAAGCTCCCGCTTCATCTTGCGGCGAGTCCTTCAGCATCGTAGTGGCGGTCTTCAGTTCGGTCACGGCCGGCGCGAACTTGTTTTCCCGCAGCAGCACTTGGCCCAGCACCGAATGTGCGATTCCCGCCAGGTTCTTCGCTTGCGGATCGTCACCCACCTTTGCCTGGAGTTCGATCGCTTTGCGCGCGAATGTGCCGGCCTTCGCTACGTGAGTGCCCGACGGATCACTGATGTAGGCGTTGGCCATGACGGTCATCAGCCGCAGATCGTTCGGGTTCTGCTGCAGCACTTTGTCGCCGAATGCCGACAGTCCCGCCGTGTCCTTCATCTCCTGGAAGGTCACGATTGCCAGTGTCGCCACGTTCTGCGCGAACCGGCCGTTGGTGAAGGACGAGAGGTACCGGTCGATTTCTGCCTGCCGCTTCTTCGCATCCGTTTCCGACGTAACGGCGTTGTAGCCAACCGTCTCCAGGTAGTCGTACTGCTGCTTATAGTTCGCCATGACCTCGGGGGATTCAGCGTCGGCGGGAATACCGTGAAAGACAGCCGCACCGCGCGTCGCGTAGTCCACGATCTTCTCGCTCGACTTCATCTGCTGCGCGATGTCCGCCTGCGAAACGATGATGTCCATGACGTCGGGCATCGCGGCAAGAGCTTTGTCCCCGCACGCGAGCGCCTTGGCGTTGTCGCCCGCGGCTGAGTAAAGCTGTGCCAGTTGCCAATTACCGTAGGCGGTCGCCGCCGCATTGGACGAAAACTTGGTGACGTATTCCTCCAGGAGCGCGATCTTTTTCTGCGAGTCACTTTCGCTGGTGATGGCAGTCAGTCCTTGGTCTTCTGGGGTTCCCGCCGGAATCACGATCTTGCGTTGCGCGAACGCGCTGGAACTCAGCAGCGACAGGACAAGCAGCGCCAAAACACGGACGTTTTTCATGGTCACCTCCCCGGACTGTTCCTTTGGCGCGGGCATCCTACCGCCGTCCGAGGGTCTCGGCAAGGTCGCTCGTCACTGAAATCTTGTGCCCATAAACAATGGCCGCCTCGCGGCGGCCATAGATTTCTCTCACTTGTCTGGCATCTAGGCGTCGGTGCCGGTATTGACTCGGCCGCGACCGCGGGCCGCCGGCAATCCCACGTCGCGGATCTTGTACAACAGAGCCCGGTAACTGATGCTCAACGCCCGGGCCGCTTTCTTGCGGTTCCAGTGATTCGCCTGCAGGACCTTCAGGATCACTTTGCGTTCGATGTCGAGGACCGCCTGGCGCGTGATCTTCTTGAGCGAGATCGGCCCGTCCAGGGGAATGTCCTCGTCGAAGAACACCTGCCGCTTCGGCGCCAGCTCCGACGTAACCGCCTCCTCGCTTCCGAGGATGGCGTAACGCCGCATCAGGTTCTCGAGTTCGCGGATGTTTCCCGGCCAGTGATAACGCTGCAACTGCGCCAGCAGTTGCGGCGACATCGACCGCGTGCGGGTGTTGTACTTCTCGTTGTAAACGTCCAGAAAGTACTGCACGAGAACGGGTACATCTTCGGCGCGCTCGCGCAAGGGCAGCATCTCGATGTTCACCACATTGATGCGGTAGAAGAGGTCCTGCCGGAACCGGCCCGCTTCCACTTCCTTCTCCAAGTCGCGGTTGGTGGCGCAGACGACGCGCACTTCCACTTTCTTGTCTTCGGTGGCGCCGATGCGGCAGAACTGCCCGTCCTGCAAAAGCTGCAGGAGCTTCGATTGCAAGGGGTAGTCCAGCTCGGAGATCTCGTCCAGGAAGAGGGTGCCGCGATTGGCCATCTCGACGCGCCCGGGCTTCGATCCATAAGCGCCGGTGAACGCGCCTTTCTCATAGCCGAACAACTCGCTCTCCAGCAGAGTGCCGGGAATGGCGGGGCAATTCACTTTGACCCAGGGCCCACCGCCCCAGGGCGACTGGGCGTGGATCATTCGCGCCACGATATCTTTGCCAGTGCCACTCTCGCCATGGATCAGCACGGGCAGGTTGGAACCCGCAATCTTACGGATCCGTTCACGTACGGTCTGCATCTGGCGGGTCGTGCCAAACATGATCGCATCCGGCGGAGTTGGATTCGCCGTTCGATCCATCGCCGTACTATAACCAGCCGAAGACATGGTTCTCCTTAACTGCGCAAGGAAACTGCGTCCCAGAGAATCTCGCAGCAACTTACGTGCGTGATGCCAAGAGTTGCACTCTTAGCACCAAAGCGTTGCATCAACCAAAGTGGCAGAAAGTTGCAGCAAAGTACAACATAATTGTCCTAATCTCAATCGGTTATGCCTTGGAAAGGTTCTCGGGAGGGAACTGCCTGGTTCGACGTTCTATTTCGCGAAAAGGGAAAACATTTTCACTTCGCAGAAGCAACTTTCCCTTTTGCCTCGCCCAGCGGTCGGGAGAAGCGGAGCCCTACCAAGTGACATCGGTCGCCATGTGTGACCCGCACCAGTCGCGCGCGGAGGCTTCGTACAGACTGCGGAGATACATTCGCGGGAGGCAATGGAGCGACTGGAATTTCCAAAGATAAGTTGCTGGATTTAGGTAGGTTACGGCGTGTCGCGAGGAGGATTCCACCAGCGCTGATGTTCAAAGCCGTAGCGAATTCCAGGAATTCTTTGCCGTCTTGATCCACGCCGCGAACAAAGACGGGGATCGACAGAGGAAGCCTCTGGTGCTTGCGCCGCTCGGATCCGGATGGTGTCATTGTCCGCGTGTCCAGCCATGTAAATGGCACATGACGGGCCAAACTACTTCAAAACAGTTGATTTAACTAACACCTACCTTAACCCGAAATGCTTCAGCAGCTTACACGAAAGTAACCGAATCTGGTATCTAAAGATTACACGCCTCCCGATTTTTGGAGTACGCAAGTTTTTGCGGCTTCTGGGGAAAGTACTTGCACCGCAACCTTGACTCCCAAGCCAAAATCGACCTATCATCATGTTGCTCACGTCAGCATCTCCCCCCAAAAGTGCTGCCCTAAGTCTTTGGATTTGTGTCGGATACTTCACCCAACCCGGCTGCAAGCGCTCCTGCCCCCTTGGCGGAGGTCTGTCCCGTGAATGACAATTCCGCCAATTCGGCGCCATGCATGACAGAGAACTGCGACGAAGAGCTGCTGCGTGAATATCGCATCCTGCAGGAGCAGTACTCGCGGTGTGCTCAGGCCATGGCGACCGCAGCTCACGATCTGCGTACGCCGCTGGCGGTGGTATCCGGTTATATCGAGCTTCTAATGAGCGGCAAGCTGGGCGCGCTGAACGAGAAACAGATCTCCTGTCTCGAGGACATGCACGCCAGCAGTCAGCGTCTCGGCCGGTTGGTCACCGATTTCCTGACCTTCAGCGCGGTACAACAGGGGAATCTGAATCTTCGCCTGGACGAGAACGGCGACCTCCACGCCTGCCTGACCGAAGTGTGCAGCTTCTGGCTGCCGCGCTTCCAGGCCAAGGGCGTTGCTTTTTACTATCTTGCCAACGATCACCTTCAGAAGTTTCCGTTCGATTACGACCGTATCCAGCGCGTTGTCTCCAACCTCCTAGAGAACGCGTTGAAGTTTACGCCGCAGGGCGGCACGGTGTGGTTGAACGCGGAACCTCAGATATGGGAGAGACGCCAGACGGAGAAACGCGCCGTCAGTGGTGAACGGCGCAAGCGTCCGCACCTGAGCGCTCCCAACGCAGTTCGAGTCAGCGTCGCCGATACGGGTCCCGGAATATCGCCGGAATACCATCAGGAGATTTTCGGCGACTTCTTCCAGGTTCCTAATAACGACGTTTCCGGTCCCGGCATGGGACTGGGTCTGGGAATTGTTCGCCGCCTCGTGCAGGCACATGGGGGTAGAATCTGGGTGGAAAGCGAGCCCGGGTGCGGCAGCAAATTCTCGTTCTTTTTGCCTCTTAAACAATCTGGCTCGAACGCGGGTTGACTCGGAAGGGCTTTTTCACATCATGGCTAGGACGCCCAACGTTTTCGTCGTCGACGACGAACCCAGCATGCTGCGCTACTTGCGCACCATGTTGGAGGCCGATGGTTACAAAGTCGACTGCGCCTCGAGCGGAGAGGAAGCAGTCCGCCGCCTGACAGAGATCAACGTTCCTCCCGACGTCGTCCTGCTCGACGTTCTCATGCCTCCGGGGATTGACGGTCTTCAGACCCTGGAGCAGCTGCGGCAGCGCCACGCCAACCTGAAAGTGATCATGCTGTCCTGTGTAGCCGACACCCGGAAGGTCGTGCAGGCGATCCGTCTGGGCGCGCAGGATTACCTGGCCAAGCCATTTCAAAAGGCCGATCTCGATGCCGTGATCCAGGAGTGCATCGGGGACCGCGCCCAGGCGGCGGTGCCGGTGCAGGGCGAGATCGAGGACCTCGGCGATGACGTGTTCTTCGTCGCCGGCTCGCCTGCCATGCGCAAGATCCGCTCGCAGGCCAAGCTGGTGGCGAACGTCGACATCCCTGTGCTCATCCTCGGCGAAAGTGGTGCCGGCAAGGAAGTCGTTGCCAAGCTCATTCATAAGTACTCGCCGCGTGCCCATCGCACTTTCCTGAAAGTGAATTGCGCCGCCGTTCCCGGGGACTTGCTGGAGAGCGAACTCTTTGGCTACGAGCCCGGTGCCTTTACCGGCGCGACGACGTCGAAGCCCGGCAAGTTCGAGCTGTGCAACAAGGGCACGCTGCTGCTCGACGAGATCGGCGAGATGCCGCCCCCGCTCCAGGCCAAGCTGCTGCATGTGCTTCAGGACCAGCAGTTCTCGCGCCTGGGCAGCCGCAATACCGTGAAAGTGGATGTTCGCGTCATCGCCGCAACGAACATCAACATCCAGGAAGCCATCGCCGGCAAAAAGCTGCGCGAGGACCTCTACTATCGTTTGAACGGCTTCACTCTCAATCTTCCTCCGTTACGAGAGCGGCGCGAAGAGATTCCTTTGTTGCTCAAGCACTTTATGAGCCAGGTGGCGGAGCGTTACGCCCGTCCTCCGATCCCACTTTCTCCGGCGATGGTACGTGCCTGTGAAAGCTATCCGTGGCCCGGTAATCTTCGCGAGCTTGGCAATTTCGTGAAGCGGTTCATGGTGTTGGGCGATGAAGAGATGGCCCTTGCCGAACTGGCGCCAGCCGTCTCGGAACGCGCCCTGGGCGCCGCTGTGACCGCGGGTGGCGGCATGTCATCCGGCGGCTTGAAGGGGATCGTACGCAACGTGAAAGACGAGGCCGAGATCGAAGCCATCAGCCGCGCCCTCGACGAGACCAACTGGAATCGCAAGAAAGCGGCAATGCTGCTCAAGATCAGTTACAAGGCGCTGCTCTACAAGATCCGGCAGTACGATATCCACCGCACCGGCCAACCGAGTTAGAAGGCGATCCACGAAACCGGCGCCTGGCCCACCGCCAGGCGCTCTTGCTTTTTGGGCAAGCTACCTATAGGTGTCGCGACTCGCGGCGAACGTCGTGATACCATTCCGACCCCCGCGGTTTGACGCAGTAAGAGGTCCCCATGGCACGACTTCGCTTGCACTTCGAGAAAACCCTGCTCAAGGAGTTTCCCCTGAGCCGGGGCGGACTCACGATCGGTCGTCTTCCCGACAATGACATCCAGGTCGACAATCCCGCTGTCTCCAGTCATCACGCCACGGTCTATTGGGACAGCGATCACTTTGTCTTGAAGGACAACGGCAGCTTCAACGGCACCTACATCAACAACGAGCGCATCACGACGCACGTCCTTCGCGACAATGACCAGGTCCTCATCGGCAAGCACACCCTTGTATTCAAAGCCGAGCCGCTACAGGAAGTAGCTCCCGCGGTTGCGCACGCTGCCAAGCAGCAGGTGCCTACCATCGACTCGACCGTCATGCTCGACACCAAGAAGGCGCGCGAACTCATGCTGCAATCGTCGGGGAAGATCCAGTCGTCTCCCGTAGAGGACGCGCCTGGGGCCTCCAGTTCTTCGCTTCGCGTGGCGAACTTTCGGCTTGGAGTACTCTCCGTCATCTCCGGTAAGGCAGATCAGCTGACTTATGTGCTGACCAGCAAACTGACCGTCATCGGGAAGTCGGAGATGGCGTCGATCCGCCTGAAGGGCTGGTTCGCGCCCGGAGTCGCCAGCTCCATCAGCCGCCGCGACGACAAGTACTTCATCACGCCGGCGACAAAGACGCATAAAGTGCGGGTGAATGGGCATCCCATCTCCGGCCAGTGGCAGCTCAACGCCGGCGACATGATCAAGGTCGGAAAGCTGACGATGACATTCAACTACAGCTGATCTCGTATCATGGTGGCCAGGGACGGAATCGAACCGCCGCCGCCAGCCTTTTCAGGAATCGGCAAAGACGTAACTGATTGAAATCCCAAGGCACGGATGGCTACTTTTGGCGCTTATCGAACCCTCGGGAACGCTTATCGAACCCTGATCGAACCCTCGATTGTGAGGTGCCGCAGCGCACGATGAGATCGACCTGCATGCGACACAATGGGAGTTTTCGGTCGACAATTCCGAACCTGTTATCAACAACCCCATTCCGCCTCGCCGGGCTTGGCAAAATAGCGCTCGCGGTCAGACTGTTTCGTCGGCGTTTTCGAATCCAGATCTCTGATTGCCAAACGAACCGCCGCAACGATGCGCCTGCGTTCGTCAGGTTCGATTTCGTTCCAAGGTCGTTCGTCGCCGACATGGCTCCGGAAGTCTGGGGCAAGCGCCTCGTAGTAGTGATGGAATAATTCAGCGAGTTTTTCGGGGACGACTTCTTGGCTCGACACGGTTTTCACCTTTCCGCAGTTTGGGACTGAGTTTTGGAACTCGTGGGCTGATCCTGGTTCGTCCGGAGAATGGCACGTTTCACTCCGGGGGACGACGGCGACTCCTCGATATCGATGTTCCAGTTCGTCAGGTGCACGGGACACTGCTCGAACGGATAGAAGTGTTCGGCAACGTCGTTCGCCGGTTTGACGAGAACGCGCAGTATCGTGACCGCTACGATGGCCACGACTCCAATGATGATAACCAGTGCAGTCATGCGGACCAGGACGTCTTTTTACGCCCACACCGATTAGAGGCGAACACCCATCAGGAATGAATAAGAACTCAATAAAGAGTTTACAAAGACGAGCGTCGGGAGTGCCCAAGTCGAATCTTTACGAAATCTTTATGAGCTTTGGTTAATCCTTCCCTTGCTCCTTATCTTCAATGGGCGCCCAGGGGGGCAGGACCCAAATGAGTTCCGTCATACATGCATTGATCTGGGCTTTGGAAGCGATCTTCGTATTTGGGATTGTCGGAGCGGCCCTCGTGGTTATCCTGACGTCCATTGAAGACGTGCGCGAGGTATTCAGCAAAGAGGATGGCGAGAGGTTAGGCCACGGGCAGGGAGAACTGGAACACTGAACCGCGGCCGAGCTGGCTGACCACCCCGATCTTCCCGCCGTGCAACTCCACGATGGATTTTGCGATCGCCAGCCCCATCCCCGTCCCTTGCACCAGCATTCTTTGATCGCGGCCACGGTAGAACTTCTCAAAGATCATGTTCTGTTCCATCTCGTCGATGCCCGGACCATGATCGGCAACGCTGGTCACGACGTCGGAACCACGTTTCTCGGCGGTGACATGGATGGCGGTGTCCGGCGGAGAGTATTTCGCCGCGTTTTCCAGCAGATGAACCAGCACCTCGGCAATACGTTCGACGTCGATCCGAACGGCGGCGAGTCTGTCGGGTATCTTGACGTCCACGGAATGGCGCTGAAGGGCAGGACCCGCACGATGAAGCGCTTCATCGATGGCTTCGCGGATGTGGTGCGGTCGCAGATCGAGCTCCAGTTGTCTCGAATCCAATTGCACCACTTCCGCGGCCTCTCCCACGAGCCGATTGAGCCTGTCGCTTTCCTCATTAATGACCGTGAGCAGATCTTTGCGCTCGTCTTTCCCGAGTTCCGAGTCCGACAGGAGCGTCTCGGCCGATGCTTTGATGGAGGTCAGGGGAGTGCGAAACTCATGCGTCACCGAATCCAGCAGCAGGGAGCGGAGACGGTCGCTCTCCCGCGCCGCCTCCGACATTGTCATCTTTTCGACCGCATTAGCGCGTTCGATCGCGATTGCGGCGAGGCTGCCGATCGCTTCCAGGGTTTCGCGGGAAAGAGTGCAGCCGGCCATCGCAAGACTGCCCACCGCCCGCACTCCCATGCGCAAAGGCATGAAACAGGTGTTGCCGGCGCGGTCGATCACCGGTTCTCCACGAGCGACGATGGATTTCAGTTGGTCGGGCGGAAAGAACGACTTTGCGGCCAGATCAGAAAAGTACGTTTCTTCCTTGCCCTCGAGGTGCATGGCCGCTGCAATGATGCCAAAGGAATCGACGATGTACTTGGGAATCGCGTTAAGCAACTCGAAAACGTTTTCGCAGACCAGGAGTTGCTGGCTAAATTGGTAAAGACGTTCGAGTTCCTGCCTTCGCTGATCGGATTGCGTGGCCTCCCGCCGGGCGCGCTCGGCAAGATTGCTGGCCACGATTGCCGTGAAGAGAAAAGCAATGAGCGCGATCCAGTTCTGCGGGTCGGCGATGGTGAACCGGTACAACGGCGGGAGGAAAAAGTAGTTGTAGGCGATGGTTGCTATGACCGACATCAATGTCGCCTGCCGCAGGCCCCAGTTGGCCGACACCAGCAGGATCGCCAGCAGCAGCGTGAACCCGGCCGTCGTCGGATTCACGTGTATCCAACGGTGGTACACGCACACGATGGCAAAGACGACGGCGACAACACCGGCAAAGCGTAGAATCTCACGCGTAGGGCGCCCCTTCACGCCGACGATTCTAGTCCATGTGACCGTTTAGATGGCCGCAAAGGAAAGGTAATGACGAAAACGCCCGAGCAATGGCTGGACGAAGTCGCGGTCCCGGACAAGAAAGCGGGCATTTTCAAGCTCTTCCTCGGCTACGCCCCCGGTGTCGGCAAGACGTTCAACATGCTCAGCGAAGGAATACGGCGGCACAGCCGCGGAGAGGATGCGGTCATTGGGGTCGTCGAGACCCATGGGAGGAAAGGAATCGCCGACCTGGCGGCCCGCCTGGAGACGGTGCCCAGGCGCACCATCCAATACAAAGGCGCCTCGTTCGAAGAGATGGATATTGACGCGATCGTGAACCGTAATCCGAGGGTCGTCCTGGTCGATGAGCTAGCGCACACGAACATCGAGGGGAGCAAACATCCCAAACGCTACGAAGATGTCATCGAACTGCTCGATGCGCGCATTGACGTCCTTTCCACGATGAATGTCCAGCATATCGAAAGCCTATTGCCGACGATCCGGCAGATCACGGGGGTACAGGTACGAGAGACGGTTCCAGATTGGGTCATGCAGCGGGTGGACGAGATCGTCCTGGCGGATTTGACGCCCGAAGCATTGCAGACACGGATGAAACGAGGGGACATCTACCCCCTGGAGCGGGCGGAGCGCGCCCTCGGCAACTTTTTTCGTCCTGGAAACCTCATTGCGCTCCGTGAACTAGCGTTGCAACAGGTGACCCGCGCGGTGGACCGCAGCTTGGAGTCCTATCTCGAGAAAGAAGGGATGGACAAGAACATCGGCGTTAAGGAACGGATCGCCGTTTGCACTAGTTCGAGTCCCGCAGCTCAATACCTGATTGCCAGGGCAGCGCGTATGGCCCAAAGGATTGATGCCGATTTCATCGTCATCTACGTCGATATCGGCGTCGATGAAAACCCACAAGATCAGCGGAGCCTGGCGCAGAACCTGCGTTTTGCGGAAGATCTCGGCGCGAAGATTGTCCGCACTAAAGGCAAGAAAGTAGCGGAGGAAGTGGCCAAGGTCGTTCGCGACAAGAACATCACGCAAGTCGTCTTTGGCCGCTCCGCCCAGACCGGATGGCGGCGCTACCTGTATCTCTCTGCCATACACCGGTTCTTGCGCGATGCACCGCCCGTTGACGTGCATATCGTGACGCAAGAGGCCAAGTAACTTTATGTCGAACGGCGCCAAAAGCAGCATTCTTGTAGTCGACGACGAGCCCCAGATCACCCGAGTCCTGAAGCCCGCGCTGACGTCGCAAGGCTATTCCGTACGTACGGCCGGCGACGGCGACGACGCTCTGGCAGTCATGAAGGACTGGCCTCCCGACCTGCTGATCACCGATCTCCGAATGCCGAACATGGATGGCCTGGCACTCTGCCGTCATGTTCGGGCAAAGTCCCATATCCCAATCATTGTTCTTTCGTGTAAGGGTGAGGAAAAGATAAAAGTGGAAGCGCTCGATGCCGGCGCCGACGATTATGTCACGAAACCGTTCAGCATGGACGAGCTGCTCGCTCGCGTGCGGGCGGCGCTACGGCGAGCGACGACATCGCAAGACGAGGGCGAGCAAATCGATATCGGCGACTTTCACATCGATCTGGCCGGACATAGCGTACGCGTGAAAGATCGGGAGGTACGTCTGACGCCCAAAGAGTTTGAGCTGCTCGTCTATCTGGCGCGACATCCTGAGAAGGTGGTCACACATCGGGCGCTGCTCGCGGCCGTGTGGGGCGCCAACGCCACTGAGCAGCCCGAGTACCTCCGTGTTTTTGTTGGGCAATTGAGAAAGAAGATCGAGCCGGAGGAAAAATCGGTTCGGTATATTCGTACAGAGCCGTGGATCGGATATCGCTTCGAACCGACAGGGGGATAAAAGAACAAGCTTACCGGCTCCGCCGCGAACGCAACTCTCTCGCCACGTAAAGTGTCGCCCACACTCCGAATCCCGCCACTGCCATCCAGATATCCATATCGCCCCTCCTGCCCTGAATGGATCGAGGCCATCCAGCTACCCTGATTGGACTGCACGCCGTGTAAGGAATTCACAAAAAGGCGCGAAAGGTTCCGTAATGCTCCTTACGAATCTTTTATGCACCTTTTAGCCGAGCCTTATTCCCGTTCCTATCAAATCCTGAGTGCGACAGGATCAAACCTGCCGCCGGCGTTCGAATGCCCTGCTGGGCAGTCGGACAGGGAGCGTCGCAGTGGTGGATCGCTTTGCAGACCTCATGTTCCGCAACCGGGAGCTTCTTCCGATTTACGCGATAGCCCTTGGCGGAATCGTGTTCATGTTCTTTGTATTGATGGAACTTACACGGGAGAGAAAGAGGATGCGATTGCGCGGACGCGCAGTTGTGACGCGCCTCGCAAGCCCGACGGCGCACCCCGAGGTCATTGCACGACAGCCTTACGCGTTAAGGCCCCTGCAGCACAAGAAACGTTACGAAGGAACGGAGAGCCAGGACGTGACGAACACTCGCAAGATCAGTGCAATGGAGAATGAACGGCCAAGGCAGCAATGGAAATGGATGCTCTCATTGTTGTTGTTTCTGACGATCAGCCATTTGAGCGTTGGGCAGACGACGAATTCGACTCCACCGCAGACCACCACCGACGATATCCAACAGTTGAAATCTCTGGTGAACCAGCTTCAGTCTCGTGTCGCACAACTTGAAGGCCAGCAGAACAAGCAGGTGCCGCCGGTTACAAATGCGGTTGCCACCACTACGTCGTCCCAAGCTGTGGCCGCTGCTCCGCCCACGATCACCGAAGAAGACCGTGGGGCCCTCGACTTCCTGAAAGACACGACCGTTAACTTCACGTTTGACGGCTACTACGCTTACAACTTCAACCGGCCCGTAGGTCGAATCAACCTACTTCGCGCCTACGACGTGAGCTCGAACAGCTTCAGCATCAATCAGGCAACGGTGATCTTTGAGCGAGCCGCCGATCCATCGAAGGGTCGCCGATTCGGCGCTCGCGTGGACCTGCAATACGGCCAGGCGACCGAGACTGTGCAGGGCAATGCTGCTAACGAGCCGCGCCCGCAGGCATACCGGCCCATCCTGCAGGCCTACGGGACGTACGTGGCTCCTCTGCTGAAAGGTCTCACGATCGATTTCGGCAAGTTCACGAGCGCGATGGGCTACGAAGGCAATTACACGAAGGACCAGTTCAACTACTCGCGCGCGTATTTCTTCAATTTCCTGCCCTACTACCACATGGGGTTTCGCAACACGCTTGCGGTTAACGACAAGCTCAGCATCGGCTATTGGCTCATCAATGGCGTGCAGCAGACGGAAGATTTCAACGGCTTCAAGTCGCACGTGGTCCAGGTCGTCGCTAAACCCAGCAGCAAGCTGCAATGGAACGTGATCTATCACGTTGGGCGGGAGCAGCGCGACTTGGTTCCCTTGCTGAATCCGGGATTCTCTTCTCTGCCGACACAGCCGGGCCTTTCAACAACTCCGATCGTGCCCACGCCCGATGGGAGATTCCATTTGCTCGATTCTTTCGTGACGATCAGCGCGACGCCTAAGCTCACGCTGGTGTTCGAAGGCGACTACGTTATCAACCGCGCGTTCGAGCACTCAGCGCCGGCACACGTTTCGGGCGGCGCGGCATACGCCCACTACCAGGCGACATCCAAGACAGCTCTGACCGGGCGATTCGAGTATTTGTCGGACCGTGGCGGACTGTTCAGCGGTGTCACCCAAGCGCTGAAGGAAGCCACGTTTACTTACGAATACAAGATCGCCGACGGCCTACTCACGCGTATGGAGTGGCGACGGGACTTTTCTAACCAGCCATTCTTCCTGACCGAACTGCCCGGCGTTCTCAAGAAGGAACAGAACACCGCGACTCTCGGTCTGGTCTGGTGGTGGGGTCGCAAACAGGGTTCATGGTGAAACGAGGTAAGGCGTGTCTCGGCGCGTGTTGGGAGTTGCGATCACTGTGCTGTTAGCGCTGACCGTGTATCTGCTCGATCGATTTAGCCGACGGCAATGGCGGGCGCAGGAGACACAGACCCGCACGGAGACCGCCGGAAAAGGATAAGGCAATGCTTCTCGCAGGAATGGTTCTACTCGGGCTGGTGACATTCGCGGCTCTGACCGCGTTCATCCGCCTCTGTGACAAGGTTTAGGTGATGACCATGATGATCGTACTTCTGCTAATCAGCGTCGCGCTTGGCATTTACCTCACGTACGCCATGCTGCGCCCGGAAAAGTTCTGAGGAGTTTGTATGGGCACGGAATACTTTGCCGTAGCTTTCACAATCCTGTTCACGATCGCGACCAGTTACCTGGTCGGGCGATACATGTTCCGGATCTTCACTGGCAAGCGCACCATCTTGGACCGGATCTTTGGGCCCATCGAGCGCCTGGTCCTCAAGCTCACCGGCATAAATCCCGAGGAGCAGCAGGACTGGAAGCGTTATGCGCTGTCCATGATGATTTCGAACGTCTTCATGTGGCTGGCCTGCTTTGCGGTCGTCAGCCTTCAGAAGCACCTGCCGCTGAATCCTGACGCGATCGGGAACATGGAGCCGACGCTCAGTTTCAACACTATCTCGAGCTTCGTAACCAACACGAATCTTCAGCACTACAGCGGAGAGACTGGTCTGTCGTATCTCTCGCAGATGATCGTGATCACGTTCCTCCAGTTCGTGACGGCGGCGACTGGCGTCGCGGCGTGCATCGCGATCATTCGCGCTCTGGCGGGAAACAGGCTCACGCAAATCGGCAACTTTTACGTCGACATGACGCGAGCCACGGTGCGGTTGTTCCTCCCGCTCGCATTGCTGGTCGGCGCTATCTTGATCTCGCAAGGCTCGCCGATGACCTTCCATGGCGCGGTGAAAGCCACGACCCTCGAAGGCGCGGAACAAACCATAGCCCGTGGAGTCGCAGCTCCCGAGGTGGCGATCAAACAACTCGGCACCAATGGCGGCGGCTACTTCGGTCCTAACTCCGCTCATCCCTACGAGAACCCCACGCCATTCTCGAACTTCACGGAAACCTGGTGCATCACGGTCATTCCCATGGCGATGGTGTGGACGCTGGGCTTCATGACCAACCGACGCAAGCTCGGCGTCGTGATCTTCATCGTCATGTCGGCCATTTATGTGCCGATGGTGATCTTTGCTGTGAACCAGGAGGCGCATGGCAATCCGGCCATTTCGAGGATGGGCGTAAACCAGTCGACCGGCTCGATGGAAGGCAAGGAAGTCCGGTTTGGGGCCGGCCTGTCCGCGCTGTGGGCGGTTACGACCACCGTCACGTCCAACGGTTCCGTGAACGCCATGCACGATTCGCTGACGCCGCTCGGGGGCCTGATGCCGTTCATCGGCATGTGGCTCAACAACATCTTCGGCGGTGTCGGTGTCGGCTTCATCAACATGCTGATTTACGTCATCGTCGCGGTCTTTGTGGCCGGCACGATGATTGGCCGAACGCCGGAATTCCTGGGCAAGAAAGTCGAGCCCAAGGAGATGAAGCTGGCGAGCATCGCCCTGTTGTTGCACCCGCTTCTGATCCTGGTCGGCACCGGCATCGCCTGTTATGTCTGGGTACACACACCCAGTCCGGATCAAGCGCTGGGATGGCTTCACAACCCGGGCCCGCACGGCTTCTCCGAGATGCTGTACGAATTCAGCTCTTCGGCCGCAAATAACGGGTCTGGATTTGAAGGACTGGGCGACAACACTCCGTTCTGGAATATCGCTTGTGGGCTGGTGATGCTGCTCGGTCGCTATATCCCGATCATCGCTCCCATGGCGCTCGCTGCTTCTTTGGCGGCGAAGACTGCTGCGCCTGAAACCGCCGGCTCGCTGCGCGCCGAGACGGCGACCTTCGGCTTCACCCTGTGGTCGGTGATCCTGATCATCGGTCTGCTGATGTTCATGCCGGTGGCGGTGCTTGGTCCGATCACCGAGTCGTTGCTGCTGCGCTAGTGGAGAAGATCATGTTCAAGGAAATCAAACAAGGCATTCTGTTCACAGTCGTCTCGATGATCTTCATCGGATTCGGCTATCACCTCGTCTTGTGGGGATTCGGCCAGGCGTTCTTCCGCGATAAGGCTGAGGGCAGCCTTATCCGTCGCGCCGATGGCACCATCGTGGGCTCGCGTCTGATCGCGCAGAAGTTCGAGAAGGACCAGTACTTCCATCCGCGTCCGTCAGCCGTGGATTACAACGCGGCGTCAACGGGCGGCAGCAACCTTGGCCCGTCCAATCCCGATCATCTCAAGGCCGTACAAGAACGCACCGACGCCATCGCCAAGCTAGAAGGCGTGTCGCCCAGCCAGATTCCCTCGGAGATGGTGACCGCGAGCGGCGCCGGCATGGACCCGGACATCCCGCCCGTAGCGGCGGAATTGCAGGCATCTCGCGTTGCGCGCGCCAGGAACGTGCCGGTGGACAAGGTACAGGAGTTGATCAAGGCGCACACAGAAGAACCCGCGTTTGGGTTCCTCGGACGCGAGCGCGTCAATGTTCTGGAATTGAATCTGGCTTTGGACCAGGCGCTGGGTTCCGCCTCTACCCAGCCGAAACAGGGAGAGTAGTCGTATGGGAAGCATCACTGCCTCACCACGGAATTCACAACGCGTCGAAACGTCGCGCCCGTCGCCAGGCCATGGCCGCAGGAAAACATCGATATGGGACCCGACAATCGTCCGGCAGGCGATTCTGGATTCGTTCGCCAAACTCGACCCGCGCGTTCAGTTCAAGAACCCGGTGATGTTCATTGTGGAAGTCGGCAGCGTGATCACCACGATTGCCTTCATCAACGATCTGCGCATGCACACCGCCGCACTGTTCACCGGGCAGGTAGCGGCCTGGCTGTGGTTCACCGTGTTGTTCGCCAATTTTGCCGAAGCCATGGCTGAGGGCCGCGGCAAGGCGCAAGCTGCCACTCTGCGCAAGGCCCGTAGTGAAACTCTTGCGAATCGCATCTCGTCCAGTGGTCAGATCGAGAAGGTTCCCAGCTCACAGCTCCGCGCTGGCGACATGGTTGTGGTGTCGGCGGGCGAGTTCATTCCTTCGGACGGAGAAATCCTCGAAGGCGTGGCCTCTGTCGACGAATCGGCCATCACCGGCGAATCCGCTCCAGTGATCCGCGAGGCGGGTGGCGATCGTTCTGCCGTAACTGGCGGTACTCGTGTATTGTCGGACGAAATCAAGGTCAAGATCACGTCGAACCCTGGCGAGACTTTCCTGGATCGCATGATCGCCCTGGTCGAGGGCGCCGAGCGCCAAAAGACTCCGAACGAGATCGCGCTCAATGTGCTGCTTGCTGTTCTGACGTTGGTCTTTTTGCTTGTGGTCGTCACCCTGCATCCGTTCTCCTCCTATGCGGGCACGCTCGTTTCCGTGACCGTGCTGATCGCCCTGCTGGTTTGCCTTATCCCCACTACCATTGGCGCGCTTATCTCCGCCATCGGCATCGCCGGCATGGACCGTCTCGTCCAGCACAATGTGCTGGCGATGTCTGGTCGGTCCGTCGAGGCTGCGGGCGACGTGGACACGCTCTTGCTGGATAAAACCGGAACCATCACCCTCGGCAACCGCCAGGCATCCCGGTTTATTCCCGCTCCAGGTGTCACGGACAAAGAACTCGCGGACGCCGCGCAACTCTCCTCCCTTGCCGACGAAACTCCGGAGGGCCGCTCGATTGTGGTGCTCGCGAAGGAGAAGTACGGGCTGCGCGGTCGCGATCTCGCCTCACATGAAGCCAAGTTCGTTCCTTTCAGCGCCCATACACGCATGTCGGGCGTCGATCTGAACGGCTTCGAGATTCGCAAAGGCGCTGCCGATGCTATTGCTACATACGTGGCCCAGAACGGCGCTCAAATGCCGCCGCAAGTCAAAGATACGGTCGAGCAAATTGCCCGTTCTGGCGGCACTCCATTGGTAGTGGCAGAAAGAAGCCGGGGCGCGCTCGGCGTGATCGAGTTGAAAGACATCGTAAAGGGTGGGATTAGCGAGCGCTTCGAGCACCTCCGCGCGATGGGTATACGCACCGTGATGATCACAGGCGACAATCCCCTTACAGCGGCAGCGATCGCGCGAGAAGCCGGTGTGGACGATTTCCTGGCTCAGGCAACACCCAAAGACAAGATGGACCTTATCAAGCGTGAGCAGGCCAGCGGTAGGCTCGTCGCCATGACCGGTGACGGCACCAACGACGCGCCTGCCCTCGCTCAGGCTGACGTCGGCGTTGCCATGAATACCGGCACCCAGGCAGCGAAAGAAGCCGGGAACATGGTCGATCTCGATTCCAACCCGACCAAGCTCATCGAGATCGTGGAGATCGGTAAGCAGTTGCTGATGACCCGTGGCGCATTGACCACGTTCTCCATCGCAAACGACGTGGCGAAGTACTTTGCCATCATTCCTGCGATGTTCGCCGGCACGTTCCCGGTCCTGAACGCGCTGAACATTATGCATCTACGGACGCCGCAATCGGCGATTCTCTCTGCCGTGATCTTCAACGCGATCGTCATCATCGCCCTGATTCCGCTGGCGCTGCGCGGCGTGAAGTACCGCCCGGTCGGCGCGGCGGCTCTGTTACGGCAGAACCTGATGATTTATGGCGTCGGCGGGATCATCATTCCCTTCGTTGGCATAAAACTGATTGACATGCTGATTACCAGCGTGGGCCTCGCGTAGGAGATCAAGGCTTTCTCTGCGAAGCCCCTTGCGCTTGCAAGGGGCTTCAGTATTTGTGAGCACACGATATTATCCGCACGACTTGGAATTCGTTGGAGTAGAGCATGGCCAAAACTCCCGTTCTTGCGTCCGTTGACGAACTTCCCAACCTGATTCGCGCCGGCCAATGGAACGACGTGATTCCCAGCTTTGAAGGGCTTCATCCTTCAGACGCGGCGGCCGTCTTGGAACGGCTTCCCGCAAGACAGCAGCGTACGTTGTTCAAGCTGCTTCCGCACAAATCCGCTGCTCAAGTGCTGCCATACCTGCGCTACTACGATCAATTCGCTCTCTTGCACGTCCGTCCCAAGGATGAAATGCGCCAGATCGTGAACGAGATGGATCCCGATGATCGTATGCGGCTTCTGGACGACCTTCCCGAAAACGCCTGGCAGCAACTTGTCAACGAATTAACGGGGACGGAACGTGAATTGACGGAGCGGCTCGCCAAGTATCCGCCCGATACGGCAGGTAGGTATCTGACGCCGGATTACGTCGCGTTGGCACCATCGATGCGTGCGCGGGATGCGCTGCAGGAGATTAGGAACGTCGGACGAGGGAAAGAGACGATCGATGTTGCTTACGTCGTTTCTGCGGATGGAGAGCTTGTTGACGAAGTGCGACTGTCGCTGCTTGTGCTGGCTGATCCAGAACAGCCGGTCACCGCGGTTGACGACGCCGCGCTCGTGTCGGTCAAGGTCTCAGATAACCTGGCCGACGTCCTCGCCTGTTTCGAAAAATACGACCGGCTGGCGCTCCCCGTCGTCAATGCGGATAACAAGATGCTTGGCATCCTTACTTTTGACGACGTGATGGACGTGGCCCGTGCATTGGCGACGCATGATATTCAAAAGATCGGTGGTATGGAGGCTCTCGACGCACCTTACTTCAGCGTCCGTCTCCGTGAAATGTTGCGCAAGCGTGGAGGTTGGCTGGCAGTGCTATTCCTCGGCGAAATGCTGACCGCGACCGCCATGAGTCATTTCGAGCACGAGATCGCCGCTGCCGTCGTGCTCGCTTTGTTCGTGCCGCTCATCATCAGTAGCGGTGGGAACTCAGGCTCCCAAGCGACCTCGCTCCTTATTCGCTCGCTTGCCCTTCGTGAGATTTCCCTCCGCGATTGGTGGAGGGTATGTGCCCGCGAAATTCTAGTCGGTATCACGCTTGGGGCTTTTCTGGGAATGATCGGCTTCGTCCGAATTGTTGCCTGGGAGCAGCTCCGTCTGACCACTTACGGTCCCCATTACCTACTGGTTGCAACCACCGTTTGGCTGAGCCTCATCGGCGTGGTTGGCTTCGGAACACTTGCTGGAAGTATGCTGCCATTTGCCCTGCGTCGGCTTGGCTTTGATCCGGCGACAAGTTCCTCCCCGCTCGTCGCCACCCTGGTAGACGTTACTGGCCTAGTGATTTACTTCACGACTGCTCGCCTGGTCCTTGGGGGCATACTGCTCTAAACCTCAGCCAGCCGTTCCAATTGCCAGTGCCTGGCTGAATTTGCGTGGCAATAACCGCCCTTTGCACTGGTAATAGCCGCAGCTGCCAACTCCGCGATCTAAATGTGCGGATCTGGATAGAAGCCAATCGTGCTCACGGTATGTCAGGCGCAGAGTTCCTCGTATGTTGGCACGAATATCACAAGGCAGCGGCGGCAGTGCAGCGTCGAATAAGAACTGCCCTCCGCTCACGCAGCCGTCAAGGATCGCGACCGCTGACGCGCCTGACCAGCAAAACGTTAAGTTGTTGAGTCGAATGGTGGCCAGGGACGGAATCGAACCGCCGACGCCAGCCTTTTCAGGGCCGGATTCATCGGTCGCTCAGGCTTCGTCTGGACCGCTATTTTGCTGGCTTATCTCATGTTGTCTGTTGCTCCCAATGACCAGAATTTTGGACGCATTTTGGACGCAACGAAACCAGACTCGGGGAGCGTCGTTCGCCTACGGACGAACTCCGGCTCAATTCTGTTGCCGGCCGTCATGATTTTGTATTTGAGATTGACGCTATCGGACTTTGAGCTTCTTTGAGGCCTTTGACATCCTCAAAATCGACACAATGCCGAGGAGCGAAGAATAGGCGAAGATAAAGCGCCCCCTAAACAGACCCCACGGGCTGAGGTGTTAAAATCGGGCAGTCCATAAGAACGACGAAAAGCATGATCAAATCAACATGCTCGAAGCAATTGTCCGGATAGCCGACTTTACGTCCAAGTGGTGTTCACTCCGGCTTGAAATTCCGTAGCTCGTAGCGGTCAGGACGATCACCAAACATCGAGTGGAGAAACCCGACATCTTTCGTATGGGCTGACCTTGCGACGGCGAAAATCGGTGTGTCGCAACCGCAAGATGCTCGGCAATCAGGGTCTCCAGTCAAATCTGCTGAATCGTCCGGAGTTTTTATCTTGGAACGAGGTTCAGCTCGTGCGGATCGCGTATCACCCTGCCAACCGAGCTTTATATGTCAACCGAGCTTTTATATGTTAGGAAGGAGATCGAAATATTCATCATCCTCGTTCTTCCCACCTTCGCCCGCGCCGAGCAGTTTCTCCGATGAGACAAATTCAATGCGCTCGATCCACTTGACCATCTTGTAGCCGAGCTGATTCTCGACACGCAGGCGCAAAGGAGCGCCGTAAACGCCGGTAAGCGGCTGGCCATTCATCTGACAAGCGAGGAGGCACTCGGCCTTGAGCACGTTGTCCAGGCTTTGGGTGTCGTAGTACGGACCGCCGTACAGCGCTTCGCCAAAGGAATAAAAGGCGACGGTCCTTGCCTCCGCTTTGGGGCGCACTAACTGAATCAGCGCGCGCATCGGTACGCCGCCCCATTTCGCGATCCCGCTCCAGCCCTGGATGCAGTGGTGCATGGTGATGTGCTCGACGAATCCGAGGCGTTGCAGCTCGGCGAGGGTGAGTTCGACAGGATTGTCGACCAATCCCCCAACTTTAAGCCTGAAATCATGGAATCCGGTTTCCAGAAGCCGCTTCCAATCTTCGCGTATAGGCAGCTTGCCGTTCGGCCAGAAGTACGGCGAGATATCGCCTTCCGAATAGTGCTGAGTCGGAACGAGACGGTTGAGGGTGAACTGTTGCATGGGATACGTGACGGACTTGAGCGCGTGTTGCAGGCCTCTCGGATGGCTCCATGACAGGTAGTGCGCCGCCGCCCAGGAGAGCACGACCACGCCGATCCCCACGAAGCCCCAGATCATCCCTTGCGGCTGGAGATCGTCGGTGCCCATCACGATGTGATTCATGTTGCGAGCGAACCCCGTCATCACCACCAGCGTGACGTGCACCACCAGGAATGCGAGAAAACTCAGCATCGTGAGGAAGTGAATGGAGCGCGCCGATTGACGTCCGCCGAAGATCTTCGCGTACCACGGGAATCGGTTCACCACCGCGGGCGACATGGACAGGCCGGTCGCGATCGCCAGCGGGCCAAAGACGAAGAACACTGTGAAATACGCGATCTGCTGCAAGGCGTTGTAGCCGTAGAAACCGTTAGGTTCGGGCGGCAGGTGAAACGTTACGTAGTGCACAAACGTGTTCCATGCCTGCACCACGACCAAAGACGACCTGGGTACGATCCGCCGCCACTGCTCGGTACTGAAAAGGCCGATAAGAAAGATGAGCCCGGTAAGGATGAAGCCCTGAACATTGATGAAGTGCCACACCCGTGCAATGCCGATCGTATGTCGGTACCCGGGCGTACCGATCAGCGGCGAGATGTAGCGGGCGTCATCTTTGGCGGTCCAAAGGCGGTCACGTGGAACCGCCACGGGCGTGCAGCGGAGCCATTCGCTGCCCGGAGTGCAATCGTCGTTGAAGTAGAGGCGTGGATGATCGTAGAGGATCGACAGGCCGCTGCGGATCAGCAGCATCACGAAAAGAAAATTGAAGAAATGGCAGTAGCGAACCCACAGCGGGAATCCGTGCGGACCCGAAAAGTTATTGGGATAGATCTGGGGAACGGCAGGCACCGGCGGAAGGCCAGCGAGCGCATATTCCAGCCATGCCGCCGCCACCAATGCTCCGATGACACCGGCAATGCCGATGAGAATCGAAGGGCGAACCCAAAGGTGAAAACGGCGGTCGGAAGGATAATGCACTGCCGCATGCGCGGCGTCGAATACAGGCATGGCTCGGCTCTACCTCGATGCAAGACAACCGGCGATGTTGCGTCCGATGCGAAAAGCTTGGCCTCGGGACATGCTGGTCTCACGCAGCCGGAGAGCACAGCGGGCACGCACCCGAGTTACGATACTCGACAACAGCCCCCAATTTGTCGGCCAGCATCTCGAATGCGGCGTGCACGTCCTCCCCAACTTCACGTTCGATATCTAGGAACTTTTCCGCCAGCCCTTCCTGCTCCCGCGGCGACAGGTTCTGCTGCGCCACTGGGAATAGCAGGTAGTCTTCTTTCCAGATGTGAGCTGGGTACAACTCGACCAACTTGCGGAGTACCTCGATGACCCGATGTCGCATGACCACTGGATTCTGAATGTAGGCCGCTGACACTTTTGCCAGCTCCCGCACCTGCTGCGTGGCCGATCGGTGCTCTTGTTCCAAGAGGTTCAGGTCGCGTTTGCCACGCGCATGCGCCTTGGCAGCGAGTAGAGGAAAGAGGTACTGCTCCTCCTTCGCGTGATGGCAGCGATCGGCAAAGACGCCCAGGAACTGCACCAGGTCTGCGAGAATGCTGGGGTCGACCTGTTTACCGGAGTCAAGCAGATCGGCAATTGCGCTCATGCCGGCGACGACTTGCTCGATGACGCGATGCTCGTGCTTCAGCACCTGGATAAAATCAGTCATGGCTTGACTCCTTCGCCTGGTCAGGCCACGCGATGATCAGCAGGAACGTGCTCTGCTGGATCGCCTCGACATCATGAGCCACACTGCGGTCTACCGCCAGCAACTCCCCCCGGGGGACTTCCACACTGGCATCCGGCAAGTGAAGACGAAGGTGGCCGGCGAGCGTGAGAATGGCAAAACGCGCATTGGTTTCATGCTTCTTGATGCGGGTGCCAGCTTTCATCGACACCAACACGATGCGTAGATCGGGATACTTGACCAGGGTGCGCGCGCTGCGGCCGGATTCCATGTCCCACGTGTCCTGCTGCCACAGGTTGCGCACTTCGGCCGGAATCAGCACCTGCAGCAAAGAATTTCCCAGATGCGGCAACCGGTGTAGTCCGTAAGGCGGCTTCTCGATTTCGGTGATGACAGGTTGTGCAGCCATTTCTTTCTCCTCTCGACATAATCATTCGGCAGCGGCGATGCGTGCCACCACAGGATCACAGTCCGAAATCTGCCCTGGAACAACCGTAATTCCGTCATTCGGCGAAAACCGCAGTGCATGTCCCCGTGAACATTCACTGCACAGCCAGAAGTACACGCTGGCGTGCGATGGATTGCTCTCGCAGATTGCGTTCGGAACGTCGCGGCAGGGCTCCAGGGGACGCCGCATGTCGAATCGATACCCTCCCACCTCTCAGGTGGTGAAAGGCTGTTTCGCACTGTGGGTTAGCGCATTTGGAGACCATGAACAACTCCCGCCGTTCCCGGCTAAGGACAATCTGCGGTAAATGCCGGAATCTCTCAATGGAGCATTCGTACCCGCGATTGGGACAGGTGTACGGGAGGTGTACGAGGGGAAGTAGCGTTGGACGGGCGGTGGCACCGGCCCGAAAAATTCATCGGCAGAAGCCGAGCACGGGACCGAACTCGCTGTGGAGTTGATTTGCCTAAGCACACTGCGATCGACGGCGAGATCACGGAGCACCGGAAAACGCGACAGCGGCTCCAGCCGGATTGGCTTTTCGAGCTTATCAACAGCGCTGAGCACGCCATAGCCGCCCGAACGTTGATTAGCATCGCGCACGACCCGCATACCTCTTCGAGACAATTGGAATCGTACGTGACCGGCGTCGTGCTCTTTCCGAACCGGTCCACCGGGTTTTCCGCAATGTCCATCAACCCGGTGATGACATTCATGCCCGCTCGCCAGCGGAGTTCGAACTCCTCCCAGTGCGGTCTCTCCTCTGGCGTCGCCTGACGCTTGATGACGAAGCGGACTGCCTGATCGGCCATCGTGCGCTCCTATTGGCTGCGAGCCTAGTAGCCGGAAAATTCCTCGGTTCGGATATCGTCTTCGTCGACCCGCGCTTCCGTGAGCATGCGTCGCATCGCCGCGACCATCGCCGGCGGCCCTGCCAGATAATAGATCGGCCCCTGGAGCGAGGGCAGATACCTCACAAGCATGTCGCTGTTAATGAAGCCGGTCTCGCCGTTCCATGGGCGAAGTGACTTGTCCATCTCGGCCATGGTGACGATCAAATGGAAATTCGCGTTCTGCCTGGGCGCTTCGAGCAACACATCCAGAAAGGCCGCATCTTCGGGGCGTCGGTTCGAATAGAAGAGGTAAAGCTGGTGGGGGGCCTTATCGTGTGCTGCTTGCCGGATGATGCTGAAGAATGGCGTTATGCCGATTCCTCCAGCGAGGAACACGGCGGGCCTTTCTGCTTTTCGATGCAAGACGAATGAGCCGCTCGGACCCTCAATCTTGACTTGCAGGCCTGGTGCGGCATTGCGCAGCACGCGCTTGAAAGCCGTATCCCGCATGCGGGTTGCGATCATCAGGTCGCCATCGAATGGCGCACTGGCTATGGAAAAAGCGCGCGTGTTGCCTTCCGCATCGGTTTCAGGCGGGTTGAGCAAGGTAATGTCGACGGACTGGCCCGCCCGGAATTGGAAGTCGTCTGGTTTTGCGAAATGAAACGCCATAGTGCCATCGGCAATTTCTTCGCACTTCGTCAGTGGCACACTGTGAACAGCGGTAGCGGTGGTCATTGTCCCTCCTGGTGCGGGCAGTTAGCTGGTGCTCGCTGCTGATACTGATGGTGGTTGGCCGCAAAACGATACATCGTTTTACGATACCCTGAACACTTGATCGCCTGTCCAACGAGACCAGCAAGCCAGCGCGCCGATGTTCCAGCGGGTTGTGCGATCCCCAACTCTTCAGGCTGCAGTGGAATGCTCAGTCGTAGGATCTGACTTCGCATTAGGATGTCTGTATGCAGAGCACAAATCAGGATGTTGAACAAACGGATCTGCGGGGCAAGATGTTTCGCGCGAAACGGCAGATGCCGGACGGCGAAACGCAGCAATTTCTCCGTCGGCAGATGACTGCCCATGTGGCGACCGTAGGCGCGAATGGCTGGCCTTACGTGGTTCCCCTGGTCTATATCTACGAGGGAGGGGACCTGCTCTACCTGCATACAGGTGCTCACCAGGGCCATGTCCTTACCAATGTCCAGCGCGACCCACGGATTTGCGTCGAGGTGTCAGAGATCGGGCCGCTGCACAAAGGAAAACGATTCGCGTGCGACTCCGCGCTTGTTTACACCAGCGCGATTGTGTTTGGTCCGGTGCGGATCATGTATCACGATCGCGAGAAGAAGTCGTGGTTTCTCGACCGCCTATTGGCAAAGCACGGCGATCCGTCATGGTCATTTGAACCCGGGTATCCACTGCTCGACCAGATCATCTTGTACGAGCAGAAGATCGAGATCATGACCGGCAAGTGGAGTTTCGGTTTGCAGCACTGACGGAGAACACGCCGCAAACGTTCGATTGGCAGCAAGTTGCGCGGGGATGCCGCTTCTTCAAATCAGCTTTCGTTGGAGGGCATTCATGACCGCCTCCAGCCGGTTGTGCGTGCGCAGCTTTTGATTGATGTGGTGCAGATGGTTGCGCAATGTCTGCGGGCTGATCTCTAAGCTCCGAGCGACGTCGCCTGCATCCTTGCCTTCAGCAAACAGGCGCAGGACCTGTTTTTCTTGTTCTGAGAGGGGTGACACCGGTGAGGGCCGAGCCACTGTATCGCCGACGGCGGTCAATTCTCTGGAGAGTTCCAGCATTTTGTGCAGTAGCTCTTCCGTTTTCTTTTGTTCCGTGATGTCGTGCGCGAGATGTAAAAGCAACCGCCGTCCCGTGCGGGGATTGTCGAAGATGAGTGTGGACAGGTTGATCCAACGCCTCTCGCCGGAACGGGTCTTCACGCTCATGTCGAAATTGGGAATGTCGGTTTTACCGCCGGCACATTCGACGACGCTGCAATGGTCATGGCACACTCGCGTGCCGAGCGGTCCCATGCCTTCGAGCACCTTGTAGCAGGTTTTGCGCAGCACCTCGGAGGCCGGGTAGCCGAGTAGCGTCTCCGCAGCTTTGTTCCAGGACAGAATTTCTCCCTGCTCCGTCACAGCGAAGGCCGCGTCAGTCGTGTGTTCCAGCAGGCTGAAAACTTCTGATTCCAACATGGTGAACTCTATTATGGCCCTTAATATAGATGGATCAACGATACATCTCGTCGCACGATATCACTATGAAGTGAGAGAGCCGTGCTGCAGCGCTTCAACGCCCGTTATGCTTACGGTAAGCGATCAATGGTATGCCTGTCGTGTTGTGAGGTACATCCGCTCCATTGCCGCATTCTCTGCGCGAGCAAAAGATAGCTAACGATGGCAACCACATTGGATTTGATCGGACCGCTGGAATCGTTTCCGAAGCGAAGTATTGGCGAAGGTCACGCCGAGCAAGTTGATACGAAGCTCATGCGCCGCCTCTATGCCTACATGCTGAAGTGCCGCATGGTCGAAGAGCGCATCCGAGTGCTGTACCGCCAGGGGCGATTCGCCGGCAACTATTTTGCCGCGGTCGGACAGGAGGCTACCGAAGTCGGCGCAACGCTCGACCTGCTCACCGAAGATACGATTGCGCCATCACACCGCAACTTTGTTACCCACATCATGAAGGGAACGCCGCTCCGTCTTATGTTTGCTCATATTTATGGGCGGAAAACGAGTCCCGATCAGGGCCGCTCGGCACCGGCACACTGCGGATACGCACCCCTGAACATCATTACCCCTGCTTCGACGATCGCAGCGCAATTGAATATCGGCACGGGCGTGGCGCTGGCGTACAAGATGCAGCGAAGGCCGAACGTCGTAGTCGCGCTTTCGGGCGAAGGATCGACGAGCCTCGGCTTCTGGCATGAAGCCGTGAACTTCGCTGCCGTTCACAAGCTGCCAATCGTCTTCGTTGTCGAAAACAACGGTTATGCAGAATCGGTCCCGATCGCGCTCCAGACGGCCATTCACGACATCAGCATCAAGGCACGGGCGTACGGCATCCCCGGTCTCACAGTTGACGGTAACGACGTGGTCGCGGTGTATAACGCGATGCGCGAGGCGCTGGAGCGAGCGCGCCGTGGTGGGGGGCCCACGTTGCTAGAGGGTAAGACCTACCGCTGGTACGGGCATTCCGAGATCGACCCAGCGAAGTACCGCGATCCGAAGGAACTCGCGTACTGGAAAACGCGCGATCCAATTCCGGCAATGCAGCGCCGCCTGGAAGCCGCCGGAGCTTGGTCGGACGACTGGAAAGAAGAGTTGACGGCGCAGTTCAACCGCGAAATTGATGACGCCATCGCTTTCGCCGAAAGCTCACCGACGCCGCAAGGCGAGGAGGCGCTGGATCACGTCTTTTCGTTCAGCATTCGGGAACGCGAGATGGAACGAAAGGTCTGGGAACCGCTGGCGATAGACAGTCGCCGGCCCAGAGTGTCAGAGTATGCCGGTAAAGACATATATCGACGCGATTAACAGTGCCCTGCGCGAAGAAATGGATCGGGATCCGAGCGTCTTTGTTATAGGCGAGGATATCGGCACAATGGGAGGAGCCTTCCGCGCCACGCAGGGGTTGCTGGAGAAGTTCGGTGCTGAGCGTGTCATCGATTCACCGCTGGCAGAAGGCATCATTATCAGTTCGTCCATCGGTGCCGCCATGGCCGGTATGCGGCCGGTACCGGAGATCCAGTTCGTCGATTTCATAACGCCGGCGATGGACGCAATCACGCAACAGGCGGCGAGACTTCGGTATCGCAGTGCGGGGACGCAGACGTGTCCTTTGACCATCCGCGTGTGCTACGGCGGAGGCGTGGGCGGCGGGCTTTATCACTCGCAGAGCAACACGTCGTGGTTCGTCCACAGTCCGGGGCTGATCGTGGTGGCGCCGTCGACGCCGTACGACGCGAAGGGACTCCTGAAAGCAGCCATCCGCGATGACAATCCGGTCATGTTCTTCGAGCACAAGAAGCTCTATCGCTCTATTAAGGAGGATGTGCCGGATGACGATTACACGGTTCCCCTGATGAAGGCGGCGATTCGGCGAAGAGGAACTCACCTCACCGCAATTTCCTACGGCTACACGCTCCAACTCGCGCTGCAGGCGGCGGAACAGGTTCAGCAGAAGCACGGCATCGAAGTGGAAGTGGTTGACCTGCGTACGCTGGCACCGTTGGACAAAGACACCTTTCTCGACTCGGTCGCGAAAACAAATCGTGCCGTCATCGTTCATGAAGACAACCGCACGCTGGGAATCGGCGCCGAAGTCTCTGCGATTCTTGCCGAGCAGGCTTTCGACTGCCTCGATGCTCCCGTGTTGCGCGTGACTGCACCCGACGTTCCGTTGCTTCCGGCCGCCGCTGAGCTGGAGCGGTTCTGTGTGCTGTCGGTCGAGAAGATCGTTGCCGCATTCGAGCAGACGGCGGCGTATTGAGGTATTGCGAAATTCCTTGCGAAATTCCTTTCCAATGCGTCACACGTTTTGGTGAAAAGGAAACTTCGCTAGGACCAGCGAGATGATTCAACTTAAGCGCGGACGACAACGTTAGCGGAAGTGATGGAGCCCGTTTCCTCGTGGAACGCAGAGGCGCTTGAACTCACTGCACTCTCTCGGATAGTGGCCAAACCATCGTTGAGTTCTAAGTCCTCGGAATGGGAGTCGATCGAATGTGCGCCGCTCAGGAGCAGGAGGAGCCGACTCCTTCGAGGATAGGACACGTTGCCGCGGAGCGTGTAATAGGGCTCGTCTAACGCGCCGCGAGAGTCGTCCACATGATGGCGGCCGTTAGGCCGATCATCACCACGCACGTCGTGATGGCAATACCGTTCGCAAGTGCCGAGTTCTTGTGTCCTCCCATCAGGTCATCTCGGTTTATCAGCTTGAGCATGTAGAACAGGACGAACGGCAGAAGTACGCCGTTGGCGACTTGTGAGATCAGGATCAACTTGATTAGCGGGATGCGCGGCAACAGCACAATGCCGGCACCGAATCCAATCAACGTGGTGTAAACGCCGTAGAACACTGGCGCCTCCCCGAATCGCTTGTTTAGGCCGGATTCAAATCCCAATCCCTCGCAAATGTTATACGTCGTAGCCAACGGCAGAATCGCTGCCGACAGCAGTGCCGCGTTAACCAGTCCGACAGCGAACAGCAGCGCCGCGAACTGACCGACCAGCGGACGCAATGCGACGGCTGCATCAGCAGCGTCTGCGATGTCATTCATGCCATTGAGATGCAGCGTCGCCGCGCAGGCAACGACGATGAAGAACGCAACGATGTCGGTTACGAAACAACCGATGATCACATCCCAGCGGCTCAGGCTGTACTGTTTCGAGGTGATGCCTTTCTCGACAATTGACGCCTGGAGATAGAACTGCATCCATGGCGTGATCGTGGTTCCAACCAACCCAACCACCATCACCAGGTAATCGGACGAGGTAAATGATCCCTTTGGAATCACAGTCTGGCGCAGGGCCTCGACCCAGTTTGGGCGTGCCATAAATGCTGACACAGGATAAGTGAAGTAGATCAATGAGAGAACCAACAGGATTCTCTCGACCGGCTTGTACTCTCCGTAGACGACCACGGCCCAAACCAACAAAGCCCCGAGAGGAACACAGATATATTTGCTAATCCCGAAAATCCCCAATCCAGAAGCGATCCCGGCGAATTCGGCCGCGATATTGCCGAGATCGGCCAAGCCCAGAATCAGCATCGTGAAGAACGTCGCGCGGAGCCCGAATTCTTCGCGAATAAGGTCGGACAGTCCCTTGCCGGTGACCGCGCCCATGCGGGCCGCCATCTCCTGAACGACCACGAGAGCGATCGTGGTTGGGATGAGAGTCCACAGCAAGGCATAGCCAAATTTCGCGCCTGCCTGCGAATACGTCAGGATTCCGCCCGGGTCGTTATCGACATTCGCGGTGATGAATCCTGGCCCGAGGACAGCCAAGAACGCCAGGAGTCGATATCGGAGGAGCTTGACCGGCGTGCGGATCTTGCGGTTGGATGTCCGAGGAAATATGGCCCCCTCTGGTTGCTTTTGCTGCCGGCGGGAAAACGGATTGATCAATAAAGAGCGCACTAAGGCACCTCCTGCTCCGCAGGCGGAGCACAGCCGCAGGCGCAAAGAGCGCACGGCGATTTTGGGACGGTGAGACTTAGGCGTTTACTTCGAGTCGGCCCTAGAATCACTCGCTGGGTAACGGTTGTCCCGTCGCAACGAGCGGGCCGACCTGAACGGTCAGGCGCAGGTTAACGACGGAAATTGGGCCTCAGCACTACTCGGAGGCTTGTCGTCTTGGACTGTGTCCTGCATATGCTCCTTAGAAATTCGTGGCGGAGCCGGTCTGTTTGCGGAGGACAACAGAGGGGACACCACTTCATCTGACCTTAGCGCCAACCAAAAGATACTGTCAATGGCGCAAGTCCCCGTCGGAAAGCTCCGCATCGCGTTTGATGAAAGCGAGAAGCGCTGCTGGTCGGCGATCAGTCGGAATGTATCGCTCCGATGAATAGGTCCACTACCCTTTGCCATGCACATGCCACACGACTCCGTCAGATGCCGTGCATCTTTTGACGCGCGACTACCGTGAACTGAAGAGCTCCTGCCGAGCTGAATTGCGAATAGCGACCACTGCGGGATGTTGCAGTTTCCGTTCGGCGCTAATCGCGTAAAACTGCGTTCTCACGTGGCTAGTTGCCCCGACTGTCTTCAGCGCCTTCTGTTTACGGACTTGGCTTTCGACGAGCGACGGCAGTGGAAATATACCCGCCCCGGTTTCCCCGAAAGCCCGTAGCAGCGCATAGTCTTCGAATTCGCCGATGATCACCGGTCGAATTCCCTTGGATTCGAACCAGAAATCGAGGTTCCGCCGGAACGCCGTGTTGTCGGTCGGCAGAAACATAGGCGCGCCGTTGAGCGACTCGGGGAATCCGCGTCGGTAGCGAGGTGCGGTCTTTCGCCCGCCAACAAAGATGACGCCGCACTCCCCAAGCAAATGGCTGTAGGCGCGTATCTTAAGGGATGGATCAACAGGAGAATCCGATAGCACGACGTCCAGTTCGTGCGTGGCGAGGCGTCCCAGTAACTGGTCGGAAGTCGCTTCGCGGCAAACAATACGGACTGTTTCGCGCAAATGCAGTGCGGGTTCAAGCAGCGTCTGGACGACCACCTTTGGCATCACGTCGACCACACCGACGTCCAGTCGCAATGGGCGGCCTATTGGACGGTTCTTCACTACGTCCATCAGTTCGCGGCCAAGCGCAAAAATGTCCTCGGCGTAGCTGAAAACGGTTCTCCCCATGTCCGTCAAGACGAGGCGCCGCCCCGAGCGAGCGAGCAGCTTCTCGCCAAGCTGATCTTCCAGGACCTTCACTTGAGCGCTGATAGCAGGCGGCGACACGCGGAGTTGTTCGCTTGCTTTCTGAACACTGCCTGCGCGAACCACATTCCAGAAGTAGAGCAAGTGATGGTAGTTCAGCCATTCCACAGGATCACCCTCGGGCGTGGACATCGATTAACGAAAAGTTATTCTACTCTTCTTGCTTATCTAATTTTATTAATCATGTCGGACGGATACAGTTGAAACAGCAAACGAGATTCGAGGAGGATCGCAATGCGCATGGCAATTCACATCAATGACGCCGATCTTGCCGAAGCCCTCAGGTCGTATGCCGAACGCCGGCTGCGGTTCGCGCTCGGGCGTTTCGGCGGGCGGGTTGGCCAAGTCACGGTCAGGATCACTGGAAACGGGCCAGCGGAGATGCGCTGCCGAGTCAGCACGGAGGTGCTGCCCTTCGGCCGTGTCGCAGTCGAGGAGACCGATCCCGACCTGTTCGCCGCCATTGACCGTGCGACCGGAAGGATTGGCCGGTTGTTCGGGCGCGAATTGGAACGGGCCCGAGAGGCCAGGGCTGGGAGAGAGTCAATCCGGCTGGCGGCGTAAAGCGAGACCTCGGTACTACTACACGCGCGAAAGCAAACGAGGAGAGAGATGAGTTTCCACAGCTTTCAGCAGCTTTACGCGTTCTGCCCGGTCTTGGTGGTTCGCGAGTACATGAAGCAACGTGCGCCCTTGGAGAATGCGCGTGACCGGCGGTCACGCGCATTCCAAGGGGTCGCGGCATGAAAGGAGAGCGAAATGAACGGAAGTGCAATGGCGCAGTGGAAGCGAAAACCTAATGTCCCGGGAGAAAGGCAGGTCATACCGTCAGCGACGATCATCGGTTCCGCCGAGCAGGTCCGGGCCGGCAGCGTCCTGATAAAGCCGGGCACTGCGCTGCCGCAAGGCCTTGTTCTTTCATTGCGCCGCGCGGGGCAATGGAACCTCATCGCGGATCTACCCGCGACCGAGCTTGACCGGACTTTGCGAAGAAAAGGGTGGCACTGTTTCTACATAGTGCCGCCGATCGAGGCCAGCGGAGTGGGGCTGAGCTTTCACAGTGCGTTCCGGAAAGCACTGGCCGGTGTGGTGCGGCAGATCGACATTCAGGGACTCAATACGACGGAAATAGCAGACGTACGGGTGCGTCGATTCTTAGGCCTGCGGTATGTGGTGGTTACGGCATATCCGCGGCACATTCGGAACAGCCCGTACCTGCGTGACCCAGATCCTCATCACTACGTACGGGGTATGTGGGACTTTAAGCGAATATTTGACACCCAGAATAGGCGCCAACCGCAAGTCAAGGCGATGTAATGCTGGGGACGAGGAGCAGGAACGCATGAGAGAGCGCGGGCTAGACGGCGAAAACATTTCCGTGCAGCGACGCCCTCTCATCTATTCCTGATCCTGTCGTTTAAGTAATTGTTAATCGATAACGAAGAATAATGTACTTTTCTTAACATTCGGTAACAACTAAGTTCAAGTTGTCGAGGCAATGGTACATGGCTTTGAGATCCCGTAATTCGTCCGGAAATACCAAGGCGAGCGCTGCGCGTACCCGCAGGCTCGTGGCGCGCGTGATCCATGAGCGACGCTGCGTCCCGCTGCGGCCCTAGGACGAGCCTGCCTTTGCGCCTCGGTCCACCGAGATCTTCGACTACAGCTGTGGCGGCTGTGCTCTGGTCTTCCGCCAGCCGCCTGAACGAAATGGAGGAACACATGAAAACGAAGAACATCGTCATTACTGAAGCCGACTACGCTCGTCTGCTGCGTCTGATCGAGTCATCGCGACGGTTTCGCAAACGCGATACCGAGCACCTGGATGACCTCGAACAGGAACTGGAGCGCGCCACGATTGTGAAAGTTGGGGACATCCCCAAGGACGTGGTGACCGTGAACTCGCGCGTGCGGGTCAAAGACTTGGGTACGGGCCGGGATATGACTTACGAGATAGTCTTTCCCGGCGATGCCGACGTGGCCAAGAACCGAATCTCTGTCCTGGCTCCGATTGGTACTGGCCTGCTTGGCTTCAGCGCCGGGACAACGGTCGAGTGGGAAGTACCGTCTGGGGTCCGGCGCCTGCGGATCTTGGAGATCGAGTATCAACCCGAGGCGGCGGGCGCAGCCGCCTAGTTAGCGCAGAATCACAGGAGAAAGACAGTGAAGGAAGAGCTGAGTCGGATTAGAGGTGATAGTGAGTCCTGCGAAAACACGAACGTCGAGCGGGAATTCTGCCCGGCATGTCACGCCATCTTTCTGCCGGGTCGCAGTTGTTGGTGTTCGGAGAACGAATCAAATCGCCGGCCGTTTAGACCGGCGGCGTAGGAGGACGACATGGTAATGAACTTTGCAGTTGCAGCGTTTACGACGAGGAGGCTGTTGCAGCGAGAATGCCCGATCTGCGGGCATGTGCAGATCGCACCCCCGAGCAAGATGCACGAAACGGTGACCTGCGAACGTTGCGATTACCATATTCCACCGAAACGCAAGTTCGCTGCCTGATTACGGACCCGGGACGTACTGGGGCGAAAGGAGCGAGAGCCATGGATGCTTCACATTTCGTGGTTGGAGGCCTGACCGCCGTTAGCTTGTCTTTGCTTGTTTGGATCGAAGTTCGTTCTCGCCGGAAGGCCATCCAAAACGCCACGGAGTTAAACATCGGGGCCAATGACCGACCGGCCGCAAATGCAAGGAAAGACGAACGGTAGCGAGTTTGTCGCGGCATTCTTCCAGAAACGAGGTAACTCGAGACATGGAATCCAAGAACGGAGTCGCTGCTGAATCTTTCGAGATGCACCGGCAGCAGTGTGCACTTCCAGGCGACCGCGAAGTGAAGATCGTCTTGAGGCACGGTCATCCGTCTGCGATACCCGCCACCGCGGCACGTCGTGGTGCCGATGTTATTGTCGTTGGCCGAAGCACATCTGTTATCGATAACCTCATCTTTGGAAGCGTGACAAAGAATGTACTTCGCTCCGCTTCCTCAGATGTGTTGGTGTCACATTCTCGCTGATGGCGGTGGGACCAGATTCCAAAAACGAACTCAACGTGGCGCGCCGGGAGATATAGCCGACCCTGGGTTGTAGAGCTGGCGCCGAACGGCGTCTCGTTGTTCTACAGCGTCGCGGTAGTCAATGTTCTCGCGCGCCGTGACTGCTTCCACCAGCGCTACACCAACCTCCGCTTCTCCAGCGGCAACAACGTTAGCCCCAGCCCGCCTGAGGGCAGCGGCGTCGCGGAGGTGAGTGCAGCGCACGAGTATCTTCAATTGAGGATTGAGTAGCCGTGCCTGCCTGATGATTTCGGCGGCGTCCTCCACGTCCGCGCTCAGGATAAAGCTGCTGGCGTCGGCAATCCCAGCCTCCTCCAGCGTTCCCGGCCGAAGTACGTCCCCATACACTGCGGTGATGCCATCGACCTTCATCTTCCGCACGGTGTCGAGGTTCAGATCGAGGACGGTAACGGTTTTCCCCTGACTTGTAAGGAGCTGGTGCACGATCCTGCCCACCGGCCCGAAGCCAACTAGGATGCAATCGCTCGCAGCGGGGGCCGCAGGCGGAGTGGCAGGCAGCGGCATCCATTTGGTCTTGGCAGACGAGTATTGACGTGCGCTCCGGTAAATGTACGGGTTGGCTGCGATGGAGATGACCGAGGCTGCCACCAGGGCGTTCCAGCCCATATCACTCAGCAACCCAAGTTGCCGCGCAAGCGACGCCAAAATAAAACTGAACTCCCCGACCTGCGAGAAAGCAGCTCCAACCGGAATCGCCGTCGTCAGCGGCACACCCAAAAGGCGGACGGTCCCCAGGGCGGCCACCGGCTTGATGACTATCACCACTGCTAACACAGTGAGGATTAATAAGGGCGCCTGAAAAAGACTGCGTGGATTGAACAACATGCCCACCGAGACGAAGAAGAGCACTGCGAACGCATCCCGCATCGGGAGCGCGTCGCTCGCCGCACGTGCCGCAAACTCGGATCGACCGACAGCCAGCCCGGCGAGGAACGCTCCCAGCGCCATGGACACTCCGAAGATCTGAGCTGAGCCGACTGCTATACCAAGCGCCAGGACCAGCACCGCCAGAGTGAAGAGCTCTCGCGAGCGGCTCTTCTCAATCCGCTCCAATGCCCAAGGAATGAGCCACTTTCCGAGAACCACGATTGTGGCGATCAATAAAACGACTTTCACAGCGGCCAACCCAAGGGCGGCCCAGGCGTTGTCCGCGCTGCCGCCTGAAAACAGAATCGGCAACAGCAGCAGCGTAGCGACCGTGAGAATATCCTCGACCACGGTCCAGCCGATCGCGATGTGGCCGATGGTCGCGTGAAGGTCGTGGTGCTCGGCAAGCACGTGGGCCATGACAACCGTACTCGCGACGGATATGCCGACTCCCAGGATCAACCCGGGAATCCAATCCCACCCGAGCAGCCGCAGCAGCGTCGCCACCGTTATCGTTGAAACCGTGCTCTGGATGAGCGCGCCGGGAATGGCCACTCGCCAGACCGCGAACAGTTCCCGCAGGTTGAAGCGCAGGCCGATGCCGAACAGCAGCAGAATGACGCCGATCTCCGCGAACTGCTCCGCAATGGCGCGGTTGGCCACGAAGCCGGGAGTGAAAGGCCCCACCGCCACGCCGGCGAGTAGATAACCGATGATCGGAGACAACTTCAACCTGTGGGCCAGGAACCCGAACACCAGGGCCCCAGCTAGACCACCGGTAAAGGTCAAGAGAACGCTGAGCTCGTGCATCGTCGACCCCAGATGAACACCACGGGCAGCACACACCCGACTTTGGTAGTAGACCAGCGCCGATAACGTGGCGCAACCCGGACACGGAGTTGATGACGACTACCCGGCAAACAACTTACGTCGTGCGCTCTCGGAAATCGCAACAATCGCGGGGTGTTTCAGCTTTCTCTCAAGGGAAATGGCAAAGAAGCGGCCTCGGATCGATGGCACGCGTCCGAGCACCGTCAGTCCGTTCTCTTTTTGCAGTTGCTTTTCCAGCACCGTGGGCGCAGGAAATACACCTGCGCCAGCCTCTCCAAAGTCACGTAAGAGAGCGAAGTCCTCGAACTCTCCGACACGTTCGGGACGCACATTCTGATGCCGAAGCCAATCATCGAGGTCCCGGCGGATTGCCGTGTTATCCGCAGGCAGCAGCAAAGGGACGCCGTCGAGAGATCGAGGGAACCGCCCCTTGCACCGGGCGGCTACGATCGGCATTGCCATAAAACTGGTGCCAGTCTCGCCTAGCAGATGACTGTAAGCACGTACCTTCGCTGTTGGGCCAATGGGTGCATCGGTGAGCACAACGTCGAGTTCGTGGATCGCCAGGCGAGCCAGCAACTGCTCGGTGCTTGCCTCGCGACAGATCAGGTACACCGGCTGGTCGAGATGCCGTGCCGGCTCGATTAACTGTCGTACGACCGTTTTCGGTACCACGTCGGCAATGCCGACTACAAGTCGCATAGGGCGGCCAGTCGGCCGGCCTTTCAAGGTGTCCAGCAGCTCTCGCCCGGTCGCGAATATCTCATCTGCATAGCGAAAGACCACTACGCCGGTATCGGTCGGCACCAGGTTACGCCCTGATCGGCGCAGGAGTTTCTCGCCTAATGACTCCTCTAGCGTGCGTAGTTGTTCACTGATGGTCGAAGGGGAAAGCCGTAGTTGCTCGGCAGCAGCGAGCACAGTCCCGGCTCGCACAACGGTCCAGAAGTAAAGCAAGTGCTGGTAGTTAAGCCATTCCATTCGGCTCCAGAATAGTTCGGCTAAACCGAAAAGTCACTGCTGAATTCCCGGAAGAATCCTAACGATTCGGTAGTACCGAATGATTGACGCCATATTTCCTGATTTTACAAATCGTCAGAACGCACTACGTTGGTAGTGAGATCAGCGGAGGAGCCATGAATCTGGAACTCCACTTCCGCAACAGTAACTTCGCCGAGGCGCTCCAGACGTATCTGGAGAGAAGGCTGCAATATGCCCTGAACTCATTCGGCGATCAGATAGGCCTGGTGACTGTGCGGCTGGCAGACGCGAACGACCGTCGCGGGAAGCCGCTGAGGCGCTGCGAGATAACCGCGGATCTTGTTCCGTTCGGCAATGTCGTAGCGAACGAATCGAATCCAGACCTTTACGTCGCGGTGGACCGGGCGGTGCGCAAGATCGCCCACCAGTTGCGCAAAGAGTGCGATCGGAAACGGAGGCCGAGGCCGAGTGTCGGCGGTTGCTTTCGCCCGCATGGCCGTCTCGCATCGTTGTCTCGCCTCATCGAGGGAGGACAGTATGCCAGCGCTAATTGAGGATCAAGTCGAGTCTGATTCCGTGAAGACCAAGAGCAAGACCCAGGGGCAGGTCGCGGCCGACCCTCTCGCCGGCAAGCAACTGCAGTGTCCCTACTGCGGCTGGACGTACGTACCCGAAGAGGGATGTTTCTGCGTGCGCGTAGTCGGCTGGGATGGGACGCCTCTGGCCAATAATGCGTCCGTGAAAAGGAGCAATGTTCATGAGCACGATGGAGCAGGTCAGGATCACGAATCCACGAGAGATCGTGGATCGGAACTTCAAGATTGCTGCCGAACGGGTGGGCTTGACGGTTGATGATCAGATACTGCTGAAAACGCCGTTCCGCGAACTGAAAGTTGAGGTGCCCGTTCGCATGGACGATGGCTCGCTGAAGGTCTTCAGCGGCTATCGCGTCCAGCACAGCGGCGCGCGTGGCCCTGCGAAGGGCGGCATTCGCTACCACCCGTCCGTAGACATTGACGAGGTCCGTTCGCTGGCCGAAGCCATGACCTGGAAGACGGCCCTGGCCAACATTCCATTCGGGGGCGCGAAGGGTGGAGTCGACTGCGACCCGGTAGAGATGTCGCAGGCAGAAGTTGAGCGCGTGACGCGGAAATTCATTTCCCGCATTCATCATATTCTCGGTCCATACCGCGATATTCCCGCGCCTGACGTCAACACCAATGCGCAGGTAATGGCCTGGATTCTCGACGAGTACAGCTCCCGCCACGGCTATTCACCGGCCTGTGTGACCGGCAAGCCCCTGGAATTGGGTGGCTCCTTGGGCCGGGCCCAGGCCACTGGCCGCGGTGTGATGTTCGTGATCCGCGAATACATGCGTGACATCGGCCGACCGATGAAGGGCCTGCGTGTCGTCGTTCAGGGTTTTGGCAACGTTGGTTCAAACGCCGCGCTCCTCCTTGAAGAACAGGGATGTGAAATCTTCGCTGTCGCCGATGTCTATGGAGGGATTATCAGTGCCAACGGCAAGCCGCTGCCGATCAAGGAACTCGTTGCCCACGCGAAGAAGACTGGCTCGGTGATCATGTTCCCCGGCGCCGAATCGATCGACAACCACGACCTGCTGCTGCTCGACTGTGACGTGCTGGTGCCGGCGGCAATGGAATGCGTGCTGAACCACGACAATGCGGAGCGTGTGAAGGCCAAAGTCATCGCCGAAGCCGCTAATTTGCCGACCACCCCGGAAGCAGACGACATATTCGCCAAACGCGGACTGGTCGTTCTGCCGGACATATTGACCAATGTTGGAGGAGTGATTGTCAGTTATTTCGAATGGGCCCAGAACCTGCAACAAACGTTCTGGACGGCGCAGAAGGTTAACGAGGAGCTCTTTCGCTATGTCGAAGCGGCTTACCGTGAAGTGGCAGCGTTGGCGTCGGCGGAAAAGATCGCGTTCAAGTGTGCTGCGTACCAGCTGGCGGTTGAACGCGTAGCCCGCGCGGAAAGATTGCGCGGGCTTTAGGACGGGAATCCCCTGGGGCGGCCATGCACGGCCGTTCCAGCCGGATGCTTAGAACAAGGAGGAACGAGGTAAGATCATGGATGCATCGCACATTCTGGTTGGTGGGCTCATCGCTGTTACCGTCGGACTCTTAATCTGGATAGAGATTCGCTCGCGGCGCAACATTGCCGGCTCAGTGGCTTTCAGTGGTGGTTGCCGAGGCAGCTACGAAAACGGGACGGACGCGGCGATAATGCAGCCGCACGTCGCACCCGAACGACCGAGAGCTGTCGACCTTACACAGGATTCATGTGTGTGCGCCCCCGGTCACTCCCGACCCATTGTCCTGTCTGCGGCAGCACCGCAATCAATAACTTGTAGTCTGCTAGCGCACTTCAGAAAACACGTCAGCAATTGATTACATTGCTTCCGAAGTGTGAACACGGGCGAGGATGCCAATTCTTGTGTCCAATGCGAGAGACGCTGCATCCAACTTGTTCGAGCAGGCAAGTTGCGGTTGTTTGGAGTGTTAGGGCCACGAGATTCAAACCGATCTTCGGGCATTGACGCTGGTCGCCTAGGAAAGATAGGCTACGCGAGCCCCCGACGGCATTGCGAGCCCAAGTTTAGCGAGAATAAGCAGTCTCCGTGACCGCTGGAATTGGAGTTCAAATGTCTTCCAGTTCCTCACCATCTTCACCATCTTCACCATCTTCGGTCGACGTTTCCGACCAAACCGCCGGTTTACACGCAACGTCGTTACACGTGGGGGAGATGCCTTTACAAGCTGTGGCCCAAAAAGGGAGTATGGGCGCCTATTCGCTGGCGGTGCTCTCGGTCGTCCTGGCATTTTTGCTGCGGCTGTCGGTGGATCCGTGGTTGGGGGACCAGAGCCCATACCTGCTGTTTCTTGGAGCAGTCGCGGTAACGGGCTTGTATGCGGGCGTGCGCCCTGCGTTACTTTCAGCAGCGCTGGGAACGGTTGTCGCTTACTTCTGCTTCGTACCGCCCCGCTATCGTTGGGGATTCGCTGGTGTCAGCGATGCTGTCGGCTTTGGTGTTTATGTAATCGGGGTAGTAGCAGTGATCCTGCTCACCCATGCGCGGATCCGTGCAATCGAAAGGGCCGAGCAACACCGTCTTCAGGCTGAAGCGATTCTTCTAAAGACCGAGCGACTCTCTGCGGCAGGGCAGATGGCGTCTCTGCTGGCGCATGAAATCAACAACCCGCTGGCTGCACTCACCAATGTCATGTTCCTGCTGAACCAGCAGCAGCCGTTTGGCTCGCCTGCACGGGATTTGTTGTCAGCTGGGACCGACGCGCTCCATCGCATCAATCGTATTGCGGGTATGACAATGGGTTTCTTCTTCGACAAGGATTCTCCGGTTCCCGTACGCATTCGCGAGATCGTTGACGAAGTAGCCGAGACATTGACTTCAGCGGAACGGTTCAAGGGCATTCGATATTCGAGTGAATTTAGAGCTGATCCCACTATCGTCGCCTCTCCACCGAAATTGAAACAATTGATCGCAAGCCTCCTCACGAATGCTATGGAATCCGGGGCAAGAACGGTCAACGTCCGCCTGAAGATTGGAACGGAGGGGCGCCTGCCCAGACGCAATGGGGTCCTCTTCACCATCGCCGATGACGGATGCGGGATCCCTCGTGAGCTGCGCGAGAAGATTTTCGAGCCCTTTTTCGGCTCGAAGTCAGAAAAAGGCACGGGTCTGGGTCTATGGGCCAGTAGAGCCATTGTCTTGAGGAATGACGGCGCAATTCGGCTGCGTAGTACGGTCACGGGCCCGAGAAGAGGCACGTCTGTCTCGGTGTTTTTGCCGATGACCGTCGCTGCAAAAAGACCTCCCATCGGTTTCAGGCGAGAGGGCGGGACGACACAATAACTGGTCTACGGGATGTTTGATTCACGGATCGCGCGCATGCTGCAACGATGGTGGAGTGACAAGCGTCCTGGGGCGTGGCTTCATGATCCTAATGTCCCGGCTCGAACAATCAGCACCTCGCTCAGCGAGGACGGAAGCGCTAGCTGAAAAGGGGGCGAGCGAGTCATGGCTTCGACGGTCACCGCGCGCGTCGAACGTACCCATTACTTGAACGTGGACTACGGTCTCAAGTCGTGGCTGCTGACTACGGATCATAAGCGAATCGCGATTCTGTACATGATTTCCATTACCGCCATGTTCTTCATAGGCGGCGCTGCGGCTACATTGATCCGGCTGGAGCTACTGACCCCTGCCGGAGACCTGATGTCGTCTGACAGCTACAACAAAATGTTTAGCATTCACGGAATCGTAATGGTGTTTTTTTTCTTAGTACCGTCGATTCCCGCGACGCTTGGGAATTTCCTGGTGCCTATGATGATCGGGGCCAAGGACCTCGCTTTCCCAAAGATCAACCTGGCCAGCTGGTACATGTACATCGCTGGTGCCGGACTGTTCCTGTACGTCATCGCCGCCGGTGGTGTGGACACAGGCTGGACATTTTATCCGCCATTCAGCAGCACCTACTCCAATACGCATGTCACGCTAGCCATTGTGGCAATCTTTGTCGCCGGTTTCTCATCGATCTTCACCGGGTTTAATTTCATCGTCACGATCCATCGTATGCGCGCACCGGGCATGCCGTGGAACCGCTTACCGCTGTTCATATGGGGGCACTATGCAACGTCAGTAATTATGGTATTGGGCACGCCGGTGGTTGCGATCAGCCTTTCACTGGTCGCATTGGAGCGCGCATTCCATCTGGGAATTTTCGACCCCAAGATGGGGGGCGACCCTGTCCTGTTCCAGCACCTGTTCTGGTTCTACTCGCACCCTGCCGTGTACATCATGGTGTTGCCGTCGATGGCGGTGGTGTCGGAAGTGGTTTCGACCTTCAGCCGCAAACGAGTCTTTGGGTATGACTTTGTTGCGTTGGCCTCGATAATGATCGCGGTCATCGGCTTTCTCGTTTGGGCACATCACCTGTTCGTAGCTGGTATATCGCCTTACGCGGCGTTGGTCTTCTCGCTGCTTAGCTACTGTGTGGCGGTGCCGTCGGCCATTAAAGTATTCAACTGGACGGCCACGATGTACAAGGGATCGATCTCCCTTACGACTCCTATGCTGTACAGCATGGGATTCATCGGTTTGTTCACCATGGGCGGAATGACCGGTCTTTTTGTGGCGTCTCTGGGCGTCGATGTGCACGTGCACGACACGTACTTCATCATTGCGCATTTTCATTACATTATGGTCGGCGGCGCGGTGATGGGATATTTGTCAGGCCTGCACTTCTGGTGGCCCAAGATGACTGGCCGCATGTATCCTGAAGTGTGGGGCAAGATCGCTGCCGGCATACTTTTCGTTGGATTTCATCTGACTTTCTTCCCGCAGTTCATACTTGGCTACATGGGGATGCCTCGACGCTATCACGCGTATCCGGAAGAGTTCCAAGTGCTCAATGTGCTGTCGACCGCCGGTGCGTCCATCCTGGCTGTTGGGTACGTGTTACCGCTCATTTACTTGCTGTGGTCGTTACGCTACGGCACGATCGCTACAGATAATCCGTACGAGGCTACAGGCTTGGAATGGCGCACGCCGAGTCCTCCGCCAACCGAGAACTTCCCCGAGACACCGATTGTGACCTGGGATCCTTACGATTACACAAGTCTCTCGAAAGCATAGGTCATACCGTCGTAGGGAAATTGTTATTTGTCGCTGGCTCGCTCCCCAGATACCCCGGACGAAAGCATTGATTGCAAGCCTACGGTAAAACGCCACCGGGCGCGACAGATCTCCGCTCGACTCGACGCGGCTCGTGACGCAGTGCTGCAACGACAGCCGGCGTTCTCATTAGGCTCTCCGGCAGGACAGTACGTTCGTCAGTACCTCAAGTACGAACGGTTCATTGTGCTGTCTTCGTTACGAGGGCATTGTTAAGTCAGCCGAGTTCACGGCGGGAGGTTTCATGATTTCAAAATGCGCGAATCCGAAGTGTGAAATCGAATTTCACTACCTCCGAGGCGGCAGGCTGTACCGTTTTGACCTACGGCGACCGAAAAAGTCTAGTCCAAACGTACCGAATGCAATTCTTGCAAAGAATCCGTCGAAGACGACTGTTTATTTTTGGTTATGCGAACAGTGCTGCCAGGCAAACATGGTCCAGTTCTCGATGAAAGAAGGCATGAGAGTAGTGCCCATCGCACGCAGTCCGCTGCGATTCAGCACAGTTGTAGTAAATGCGGCGGAAAACGAAATGAACTGTAGTGGCGGGAAAGAGGGTCCCTTGATCCAAGAAGTCTCCGTCGACACGAAAAAGGAGCAGCGTCATGAATAAGCTGGTTCATGAGTTGAAGCACGACCACAGCATTGCGGCGCAACTCATCGATGAGTTAGCCGGTCTTTCGATCGCATATTCGGAGAATCCGCCAGTTGTGCCAGGTAAGCTTGCCGCCGTCCTTCGATCACTTGCCGACCATTATTGTTCTCGCATTTGGACGGAAGATTACATGCTGTTCCCGATCACAGAGCGGGCGGTCTCAGAAAGCGAGCAGCGGCTTCTTCGGGAGAAGTTCAAGCAAGTCGAGGTTGTGATTGGGTCAGATGTACACCAGGCGTTCGTGATGCTGGCCGACAAACTTGAGGCATTAGTCGAATATCGCAATGCGTATCCCGTTTCGCCGGCAGCATGATCTAGCGACGTGGTGATACAGGGAATGAAAGGAGTTGCCATGACGCAAGCACAGACCGCCAGTGGAATTCTGAGTCCGCTCGGACAGCCGCCGTTGCGCGGATACCGGCTGCGGGATTTTACGCTCGCAGCCGTGGACGGGCGGCAGATTCTCCCGTCAGATTATCGCGCTCGCGCCAATCTGGTGCTGATATTTACCGGTACTGCTGACATGGCAATGAATTTGCTGAAAAACCTCGCACAGCGCAATCATGAGCTTCTGAAAGAAGACTCCCAAGTAATTGCAGTTGTGCAAGGCGGGAAGGAAGCGGCAATAGAACTGGCAAGGGCATTGGAGCTGCCGTTCCCCGTTCTTGTCGATGAGAACGGCAGCGTGCACCGTCAATTTGGAGCTGCGGGCCGCGATGGCGCCGTGTCGCCGGCGATATACATCACCGACCGTTATGGCGAGGTCTTCGGCTCGTTCCGCACAGCAATCGGACAGCGGCTGCCATCATTCCAAGAAATCCTGAGTTGGCTTTCGTTTGTCAACAGTCAATGTCCAGAATGCGAGTCACCTGAGTGGCCGCTTTAGGCAACTTTCAAGAATCAGGAGGAACTGCAATGGTTTTTCTAAAGCGTGCTTATGACCGCGCTAGCAATGACGACGGCCAGCGTTTTCTGGTTGAGCGACTCTGGCCGCGCGGCGTGAAGAAGAACGCATTGGGAATCGTAGGTTGGCTGAAAGACGTCGCGCCCAGCACATCTCTGCGCAAGTGGTTCGCCCATGACCCAGCGAAGTGGAATGAGTTTCGGACGTGCTACTTCGCTGAACTCGATAAGCACCGGGATGCATTGCGGCCTCTTCTGGACGCAGCGAAAAAGGGGAATATCACACTTGTCTATAGTTCTCACGACCTCGAACACAACAACGCGGTCGCGCTAGAACAATATCTCGAACGCATGCTTGGGCGCGTTCGATCGAAGAAGGCAGCCTGAGGAAGGCATGGAACATATAGGTTCTATTGCGATCCGGCTACCTTGCCGCGCGGACGAGGAAGGCGCCCGTTCTGACGGAGCATCACTTGTCGTGGACTTGGCGGTGGCGTGCGATGGCCAGGAGGTTGGGCCGCATCAATTACCTCGACGAGTCTCGGGAACCGGCCGTGATCCGGAAGATCGTCTTACAAGGGTTGGGGATACTGCTTCGATCCGCGAGAAGATGATGGACAAAACGTTGGCCGATTCTTATCCGGCGAGCGACCCACCGTCTACGCTTCCGAATCCGTCCACTGATTCACTATGTTAAGGATGGATTTCGTTGCTTCCGCCAAACCGCATCGCACTGGTCAAAGTTAGCGAAAGCGACTGTCGATGAATGGCTCATGAACCGGCGCACACAATGACGCCACGAAAGCCGAGGCTATCGATGCCGATTAAGATTGGAGCAATATCGAGAGACTTTTCTGACCCCACAGGGCTGCTGTCCGATTGCCACCGCCGCATGGAGATGTTTCTGGGTACGCTCAAAGCAGCTGGAGATCTCGACGGCCGGCAACTCTCGGAGACCGAAAGACAAGCCCTCGATGCGGCGTTACGCTACTTCCGCGAGGCGGCACCAAAGCACAACGCTGACGAGGAGGAATCGTTATTCCCGCGCCTTCGCTCCGTGGGTGACGCTGACGTACGGTCGGCTTTGGAGGATGTTTCTCGCCTTGAGCGTGAGCACCACTGGGCTGCGCCGCTGCATGTGGAAGTCGATCGTTTAGGACAGCAGTGGCTGATTGACGGCCATCTGGCGGAGGAGCAGGTTCGTACCTTTCAAACCGGCGTAAAGGCACTGCTCTCCATGTACGTTTCTCATATTGAGTTTGAAGACCGCGTACTCTTCCCACTCGCAACGCGGGTCCTCTCGCGTGCACAGTTGGGAGAGATCGGCCGAGAAATGGCGCGGCGCCGCAATCTATTGACTGATGTGCACCAGATTGAGCCGTTAAACGCTAAATAAGTGAACAGAAAATGCCGGTACGAAAGCCAATTCCCAATCCGGTCCTCGCGTCCCCGCCCCATTATCTCTTCCAGATGGCTCTTGCACGAGAAGTCAGCTTGGCGCGCTTGTTGGTGGTTTACATCAGCACTGGCTTGGCTTTCATGCTTCTCCCCGGAACATTTCTTGGCGTCTGGAATCTGCTATCGATCAGCAGCAAGCAAGCCTCCACGGCGGTCTCACCGGCTTGGTTACAAGCCCACGGGCACGCCCAAGTGTTCGGGTGGATCGGCAGCTTCATTCTGGGAATCGGATTCTATTCCATCCCCAAGCTGCTGCGGGCTCGCGGCTTCGCACTATGGCGAGGCTGGATCTGCTGGGCACTGTGGACCGCCGGTGTCGCACTGCGGTGGGTAGCGAACGTCTATGCGTGGCACTGGCGCGCAACATTGCCAGTTTCAGCCGTGCTGGAATTGTGCGCATTCGGTCTGTTCTTCATGTCGGTCGCAAAACACCGCACACCTGGGCAGAAAGGAAGCTTGGGTAGTTGGGTGCGCGTGGTGATGGCGGGCACGATCGGCCTCAGCCTTACGCTCCTTCTGAACCTCGGCGCATCCTTTTATCTCGCGACTCTGGGCGTCTCCCCGGCATTTCCGCACGACCTTGATCAACGATTTCTAATCCTCGCCAGTTGGGGTTTCATCGTGCCGTTTGTATGGGGCTTTAGTGCACGTTGGATGTTGATTTTTCTTGGACTGCCAGCATTGCGGGAACGCGTATTACTAACGGCGGCAGCCGTGAATGCTGTGGGCATAGTCCTGGCTTTGGCAGGATTATTCAGGACGGCGGCTGTTCTGATCCTCGGGGGCGCGGTACTGGCCGCGGCGGGCCTGCGGATGTTTCAGGCGGCCGTACAGCCTGCCAAGACACGGGGCGTTCATGCGAGCTTCCCGTACTTCGTGCGCGCAGCCTACGTGTGGCTGCTGGTTGCGGCGGGGCTTGGTTTATGGGCCGCCTTTGCACCCGGAAATGCGGCCGGCATATTGGGCGCGTCACGCCATGCACTCACTGTCGGTTTTGTCGCCGCTATGGTCTTCAGCGTGGGACAACGGGTGCTGCCCGCCTTTTCCGGCATGCGACACCTTTACGGCCCTCTCTTAATGTTCCTGTCGCTCGTGTTGTTGATCTTGGGCTGCACCATTCGTGTTGCGTCGGAGGTCCTTGCTTACCAACAAAACTTGCACATCGCATGGAGGTGGCTGCCGGCTTCGGCGATTGTCGAGTTAACCGCGGTGACAATATTTGCGGTCAATATGGCGGCGACTTTCGCTCGTCCCGGACCCAAAGTGGCAGGCGACCAGCAGAACTCCTGAATGCAAGCTCTCACGCTAAAACGATCCTTCTCTTTTCCGAATCAGGGAAAGAAACTCATCTCGAGTCTCTTTTTCTCGGAAGGCCCCCAGCATCGAGGACGTGACGGTCGACGAGTGCTGCTTTTCAACTCCGCGCATCATCATACAGAGGTGTCTGGCTTCAATGACAACTCCCACACCGAGAGGATTTATCGCACTCTCCAACGCTTCAGCGATTTGAGTTGTCAAGCGCTCTTGCACTTGCAATCGACGAGCAAAGACATCTACGAGTCGCGGAATCTTGCCGAGCCCGACCACTTTGCCTTGGGGGATATAAGCGACATGAACCTTGCCGAAAAACGGCAAAAGATGGTGCTCGCAGAGACTGAAGATCTCAATATCCCTGACGATCACCATTTCATCATAGGCCACATCAAACATCGCGTTCTTGAGAGTTTCCTCCGGGTCCTCCTGGTAGCCCTTTGTCAGATATTGCAAGGAGCGTTCCATGCGTTCGGGTGTTCGCACCAGTCCGTCGCGATTCGGATCCTCGCCAACGCGGACCACCATTTCTCTTATGAGTTCCTGCAGACTCAAACTCGTTAACGATTGCGGAGCTTCAAATGCCGTTTGCACTAGTACAGGCCTCCGTCATGTGGCACGCGATCCAATGGTGCGTGCATATTGTTTCTCCTACGCGCGTACGGAGTTCCCACGAGGATTTTCAGTACACCACAAGATATTGCGGCACGTCGCCGCCAAATCCGTACCCTTTTTGTACTTACTAACTCACTCATAAGGAGGCAGTAGATGTTCACTACAGTGGAAGTGGCTTCGACGCAGGAGTTCTTAACTGACGAAGAAGTGATCACACGAGTCTTGGCCGGCGATAGCGCGATCTTTGAGATCGTCATACGCCGGTACAACCAACGCCTCTATCGTGTGGCCCGTGCCATTCTGCGCAACGACGGCGAAGCTGAGGACGTAATGCAAGATGCCTATGTGCGCGCCTACGAACATCTCGGTCAATTTGCCGGGAAAGCAAAATTTTCTACCTGGCTAACACGGATCGCTGTCCACGAAGCTCTGGCACGTCATCGACGCGGGGAACGATACCAGGAGTTGGGCCCATTATCAGAACGGGACGGAGACCCCATGGATAGGTTTGCCTCGTTAACGCCGAATCCAGAACAGCAGGCGTCTAATTCCGAGCTTCGCAGGCTTCTGGAAGAAGCGGTCGAACGGTTGCCGGAGTCCTACAGGATCGCCTTTGTGCTTCGTGACGTGGAAGAAATGAACACCGCCGAGGCCGCAGAGGCTCTTGAGATAACGGAAGAGAACCTCAAAATCCGCCTCCATCGGGCGCGGGCTTTGTTGCGTAAGAGTCTTTACGCGCGCGCTGGAATTGGACAGAAGGAAGCGTTCACTTTCAACGCCGTGCGGTGCGACCGGGTTGTGGAGAACGTATTTAAGAGGATTCACGCGCAGGCAATAAGAGCGCAGGTGTCCGCCGCACAGATACAGTGACCGGCAGCGTGTGTGAAGGATGAGTGAAGAAACTGTTTGCTATGTGCGCGTTCGTCCGATACTGACGTTGCCCCGACGAACAGGAGATACGGGTGGCTATCCAAAAAGTTCCCACACCAGAACGCATCGAGAAAAAGCGTAAAACCAAGATCCTGCTTGATGGTGGAGACCCGAAGGAGACGCTCATGATCAAAAACCTGCTCGGATTCGTCGATGGGCAGACAACGAATCCATCGTTAATCGCTCACAATCCGACGATCCATGAGTTGGTCGCTTCTGGGCACCGATTGTCTGTTCGGGAGCAACTAGACGAGTACAGGAAGGTTGTGAGGACCATTTCACCGCTAGTAGGGGATGCAGGAGTGTCCATAGAAGTGTTTGCCGACCTGAACAGTCAAGCAGAGGAAATGGTCGCCCAGGGCCAGGACATGTTCACTTGGATCCCGAATGCGTATGTCAAGTATCCATGCACGCATGAAGGCTTGCGGGCTGCACAAATATCGGTACAAAGAGGCATTCGGGTCAATCTGACGTTGTGTTTTTCGCAGGAACAGGCAGCGGCAGTATATGCCGCGACAATGGGATCGACGTCGCCTGTCTATGTATCTCCTTTTATTGGAAGGCTCGACGATCGCGGCGAAAACGGTATCGACCTCGTAAGAAACATCAAGAAGATGTACGAGCGCGGTGATGGCCACGTGCACGTGCTGGCTGCCAGCATTCGCCATTCCCACCATTTACTCTGCTCCTTAGCGCTGAGCGCTGAACTCGCTACCGTGCCGGCCAAAGTCTTGACTGAATGGGCGGCAGCTGGCTATCCGATGCCAGATGAAGGTTTTGTATGCAAAGCTGCTGATCCGGACGGCAAGTTCCTGAAACCCATTGCTTATAGGGATTTGGATATACGCCTTGCATGGGAGAGTTTTGACATTGCCCATGAGCTTACAACTCAGGGAATTCAGAACTTTGTAAAGGACTATCAGAGCACGCTGAAGTCGGAGTAAGTCAATCCGGCATCGATGAAACTGTGTGGATCGGCCCAGTTCATTGAACTTTGATTTCGATATCGACCCCGGTAGGCGTTTTCCGCTGTCTGTTCCGCTGCCGGGATCGATTTCACCTGAGAACAAACCTGCCATTGCCGGACAGGCTGGAGGTGATGTTTGCTATTTTCGAAAATCCTGATCCCCGTCGATTTTTCAGAGCGCAGTCTCGGTGCGGCTCGGTTCGCTATACCGCTGGCAGAGCGTTTTCATTCCGAAATCACTTTTCTGCATGTCCAGGAACTGCCAGCTGCGGAATCGGATGTCGCAGCGGAGCGTCAAGAGCACATCGAGAAACAGCTACGCGATTTTCTTTGCGCAGCATTCGCACATCTCGATGTGAGGCGCGTTCTCCGGCGCGGCGATCCCGCCTCCGAGATCGTCGCATATGCAAAGAATCATGGCTCGGACCTGATCATGATGCCCACCCACGGTTACGGCACCTTCCGCAGGTGGTTGCTCGGCTCGATTACTGCCAAGGTCTTACACGATTCGGTCTGTCCGGTGTGGACCGGGACGCATCTTGCCCAGGGTCCACCGGCCGAGTGGATCAACCCCACCGTTATCTTGTGTGGCGCCCGGGATGTCCAAAGCAAACAGACTCTGGTGTGGGCTTCATCGCTAGCATCGGAACTCGATGCGGCTCTGCTCTTGGCGCATGTCGAGTCTCGGTTCGATTCGCCCGGCGAAGGGTATTACTCGCGCCGGTTTCGCGAGCACGTGCTTGTCGAAGCACAGCGGAAGATGGACGAATTGCAGGATGTTGCTGGAACCCGCGCTGAGCTGGTTATTGAGTCAGGCAGCTTAGTAACCACAGTATCTAAGATTGCTGGGAATCGAAAGGCTGATCTGTTGGTCATCGGCCGGGGCGGAAACGCGGCTTCGGGCATGCTTAGCTTGAGTTCATACGGGATCATTCGCGAATCGCCCTGCCCGGTGGTGAGTGTGTGAACGACGGTTTCGTCATTCGGACAACTGCGTTCCTGCAGTCAGGAATACACCATTATGCTAAGGAGCTTCACCACGCACCTGCACGGTCGGGCCGAGGATATAGGTACTCGATATGCCGATTACGGCGATGGTCGATTTCGCTCGTGATTAACACTCGAAGGCCTGCGTCGTAACCCGTTATTCGGTAGTTCACCTAAAACGATTTGGGCGTACCGAATTCGTCGCGTCGAACTCCATACAAGTGAGAAAGGCGGTATGCACACATTCCGCCCTCGGGGCAGGGCAGCGGGGTGAACCTAGTCTGTCTGCATCGTCGGAATGAATGAGGCTGCTCACCTTTCGATTACGACTGTCTTCAACCAAGGAGAATAAGAACAATGAAATTCGCACCTCTGTCCTTAGCAACCCTCGTTCTATTCGGGTCTTTTGCGTTCTCGTCTCGCGCCGTAGCACAAGCGCCGAGTGACGCGAACATTGGCGCGATCGTACTTGCCGCCAATCAGATCGACATTGATTATGGACATCTTGCTTTGACGAAGTCCAAGAACAAAGACGTCCAGGCGTTTGCGCGCCAGATGGTCAGCGATCACGGTGCCGTACAACAGTCCGTGATCGACCTCACCAAGAAGCTCAATCTAGCGCCAGTTGACGGCGACACCAGCACGGGCCTGAAGGCTCAATCAGAAGAAACAATGGGGAAATTACAAAGTTTGGACGGCAAGGAATTTGACAAAGCCTACATTGCTAATGAAGTCGCTTACCACAAGTTCGTAACTGATGCAATCGCGAGTACCCTTATCCCGAGTGCACACAACTCTGAACTTAAGGCGGCGCTTCAGGGCGCACAGGCCCTCTTCCTGGGGCACCTGGAGCACGCAAGGAACGTCCAAGCGACAATCGATGGTGCAAAGGCCAAGACAAATCACAAGTAAATTATCAGATCTATGAGGAAGGAGATTGTCAGATGGCGTTACGCAACCGGCGTTCGCAATCATTCACTTCGACTCTGCTGGTAGCGGTGCTATTGTCAATTGTGTATCTGGTGACCGCATCCACTTTCGCCGGCGCTGCCGCTAGAGGCTCGGCAGAACATGGATCTGGGCCGACTACCGCGGCAAAACATCACATAATTCTGATTCGTCAAGTGACCTTTGAGCCCAAGGTGCTCACCGTTAGGGTCGGAGAGACGGTTGAGTGGGAAAACGAAGACATCGTTGCCCACACCGCAACTTCTGACAGGAAGGGCTTTGATTCGAAGATTATACTGCCTGGAGCAGCGTGGACTTTTACTGCAAAAAGAAAGGGAACTTACTCGTATACGTGCACGTTACACCCCAATATGAGGGGCAAACTCATTGTTCGATAGCAATCGCGAGCTGTGCAATGAGAATTCCGGAGGCTCATTGCGCATCTCACGAGGTGTATTGCATCACGATGCAAGATGGCGTGTGGCAGCTGCTAATGTTGCTGATGCTCACGTCCTGTTCCGGTCGTGAAGACAGACCGAAAGCTGCTTCCGACCGGTAAGCGACTTGGAGGTCAGCGCTTTCACCGAGCACTGATCCATATCCGGTCACCGATTCGGAGCAATAGGCAATTCCGAATCTTCTCCAAGTGTTCCCTGCTTGTTACCAACCCTGAGGTCACGCTCGGCTTGTTGCAATTGTCAGATTTGTTGTCGTGCCCACCGGCGATCCGCCATCTTCAGGATGAAGAATCGACCGCACGGGTCAAACAGCACGCAAGCAGCACGCAGGACAGCGTAACTTATTGAAAACCGGGAGCGCGGAACGTTAGCAATCTTCCGCGGAACCGAACGTGGCGGAGTGTCTAAAGTCCGCGGTTTGTTAATTCAGCCCGAGCCGCTCGCTGTTGAAAATTGTGGGTTCGGGGAGCGCGGGGGAATTGTGAACGTTCAACCTGCAGATTAGGAGTCATACACCCGGATTGACCACCTCGTACCAATGGTCGGGATCCATGTGGACTGAAGAACCACGAGTATTTCACACTGTCATTAAGAAGCGTTGGTCGGGAGTTCAGACGGGACACGTCATCGAGGAATCCCATGTCGGGGAGCAGTTCGTAGTCTTCTTCGACTAAAGGGGCTGTTTGTTCCGAAACCCTGCCATAGATCGGCAGCGTAAGTTGCTGACCCTGCTGCTCTCGACGTCCACGTTACATGCGTTCCGAAAACACATGAAAAAGGAACAGTGAGGGTGCTGTGCAATGGTTCCTCGGGTGTCCCCGCGCAGAAACTTGATACTTACCGGTGGACTTCATGTCGACGCCTCCAGCGCCTGCGTAGCGCGCAGCGTCCGCCACTTCCTCGAGGTGCTGGACGAACTGAACCGCCACAACATCGAGTTCGTTAGCTGCCGAGGGAAGCTCGAAGGACGCCACATCGGGCCGACGTCCGCTTGACGTCGACTCGCGCCGCCATCCTCCGCGACCGTGAACGCGGCCTGAGCCTCACCGACGTCGTCCATGCCCACGGCATCAGCCGCGCGCTGGTCAGCCGCATCCTCCGCCAGGCCCGCGACGCCGGCCACAAAGGGGGTGTTGCAGACGCCCCTCCAACCACAAGAAAACAGGCCGCCGGAAACGGCGGCCTGAGCTAGCCACAAACCTCTGGGTTGTGAGATCACAACTTAAGGTATTAAATTCAAAACCAACTACCCACGCTGGAATGGTGCATTGGGCGATCCGGCGATAAAGCTTGAGTACGCCCATCCAGTAACCCCTGGGTCAGAGAGGTCTTGTGTGGACTGATAACGAAACAGATCTTGACTTCCTCAACTTCAAGAGCGTTGCAGACACCGTGGCCGAAATCATAGTCCAAGTCCAAGGCGATCCCGTTTCCATTGGCGTTTCTGGCGCCTGGGGAATCGGTAAATCGTCGATGATTCGCCTGATTCGACGTTCACTCGAACGTCGCGAGCAGGAAGACTTCGTTTTCGTCGATTTCAATGCCTGGCTATACCAAGGCTATGACGACGCGCGGGCTGCGCTCATGGAGGTAATTGCGAGGAAACTGGCTGAAGAGGCGGAGAAGCGGAAGAAAGGGACCGAACATGCCGCCGAGTTCTTGAAGCGGATCAACTGGTTGCGGGTAGCGAAGTTGGTTGCTGGGTCAGCGGTGTCAATGTCATTAGGCTTGCCGCCAGTTGGTGTGATTGGGGAGGTGCTCGGCATAGGCGGAAGACTATTGGACAGCGGGGCCAATGAGCAGACCGTCGGTGAGATAGAGCACGCCGGTTCCGGTATCGCCGCTGCTTCCGAAGGCATCTTGCGTCCCAAAAAGAAGACCTCACCTCCGCAGGAAATACAAGCACTTCGCGACACGTTCGAAGAAACGTTGCAGGCGATGGCCGTCACCCTCGTGGTTCTGATCGATGATCTAGATCGGTGTCTTCCGGAAACTACCATTTCTACGCTCGAGGCAATCAGGCTCTTCCTCTTCTTGAAGAACACTGCGTTCGTGATTGCTGCAGACGAGTCAATGATCAGACACGCCGTCCGACACCATTTCGGGGATGTCGATGATCAACTGGTTACGAACTATTTCGACAAACTGATACAGCTTCCGATTCGTGTTCCTCCCCTTGGCACTCAAGAAGTTCGCGCGTACATGATGCTATTGTTCATCGACAAGTCTCCGCTCGAGGCCGGTGCAAAAGAGGAGATCCGCAGAAAGGTATGCGAACAACTGGGTAAGACATGGCAAGGCAAGCGCGTAGATCGCGCATTCATGCAGTCCCTCCGATCTGATTATCCCGGGGATCTGATCGGCCAATTCGACGCGGCAGATCGCTTAGCACCTTTGATGGCAACGGCCTCAGGAATCGCTGGTAATCCCCGCTTGGTCAAACGGTTCTTGAACGCACTGGCGATCCGGATGGCTATTTCCAAGGCGCATGGCGTTGGAGTCGACGAAGCCGTCCTTGCAAAGATGTTGTTGTTCGAACGACTTGTGAGTCCGTCGGCTTACGCGGCGTTGACGAAGGCGGTTGCTGAGAATGGTGAAGGTAAGCCCGTCTTTCTCTCAGATTGGGAAGCGAAGGCGAGTGCCGGCAAAAAGCTCGAACTCGAGGCACCGTGGGACGATCCATTCGTCGACGAATGGTTAAGACTGCCTCCTAAACTCGCCGATCTTGATCTCCGCGGAGCACTGTACGTCAGTCGAGAACACGCGCCGCTGATCACGCCAGCGGACAGGCTGTCCTCCGAGGCCGCTGACATTCTGACGGGCTTGCTCGAACAGCCCGACATGGCTGCTAACTTGAAAGACCGTTTGATCAAACTCGCACGGACAGAGATGACGGTGATTATGGACCGCCTTCTTGAGCGAGCGCGACAGGAACAAGATTGGGGCGTTCCGCCAATCCTGGAAGCATGCTTAGTGGTTGCGGATGCAGATCCACCCCAGGGGTCGCGCCTTGCTGCTTTCCTGTCCGATAGGCCAGCCATTCAGATACAGCCAAACATCATTCCAAAGATCGGAGATCAACCTTGGGCGGCGAGCGTCATTGCCGCCTGGGAAAAAGTGACCGGCCTTTCAAGGCCGGTGAAGGCGGCCATCAAGCATTGGAGAGAAAATGGGAACGTCACAATCAAGTAAAGGTCCCGTTGGAGGCGTCCCTATGGTTCCGCCGTGGGTGGACGCGATCGACGCTGCTACTGGTGAGGGAGCGGGATCGACTCCCCCCAATGATACCGGTCAGCAAACCTCTGCGAACCAAGATCACGCCGACAGTTCAACGATAGCGACGGTACAGAGCGGTTCTGCTGCTATCGCCCCCGCGGCAAGGTTTCGAGGCGCAAGATTAAGTCTAGGGAGCTTCGCGCGTTCGGGTGATACATCTGAAATGCGCAGGGGCATTGGTAGATATGTTCGCAATGGATATGGAGGGGGAGGGACAGCGACTCGACGTTTTGGGAGCACTACGACGACTGCTGGGCGCCTTCATGACGCAGTTTCTGGAGGTGCGGCCCCTGCACCTGATGGAGCCTTAGATCGCAGCGTTCTGGCGGGCCGTTCTGTTCGTGAAGTGGTGGACGCGATTGTCGAGGCGGTCCGGCCCACGGATGGCACTCAAGATGCTGAAGCAAGCCGCGCATCAATTCGGGATGCCATGTCGGAACTCTTAACCAAATTTGTTGATGCAGATCCTCTTAACCTCGACGTCGATCAGCGCGAATTCGTTATCGAACGATTTGTCGCTGCTGATGTATATCGGCGGCTAGTCCTCGATGTCGGTAGAACAATCCAGGACAAGGCGCCGTCCGCAACTACGGGCCTTGCGCGCTTGAAGCAGATCAGGGAATACGTGAGGGAGACTATTGCGGCGTCCTTCCGAAAACTGAGAGAAGCAGGCCGTAGAATCAGCACCGGCCGTGTTTCGGCGATTGTTCGAGATGCAGTTCGTGAAACGATGAGTGTGTTCGAGGCATACGCGGAATGAAGCTCATATGCGCGCCTAAGGATCACGTTTTCCCCGCCGGTGACGACTCGCTAGGTGTAGTTCTGTACGATGCTGCGTCTGCGGATCACTTAGGCTGTGCAGGGGCTGCGGTTAAGTATCAGATCACGAAAGACAAACTAACACCCTCCTCAAGAGCATGGGATCTCCTATCGCTTGCGTTAGCAGTTACGGCTGCGGATCTTGCCGGGCATCGCGGTGACAGTCCGGACGGCTGGACGCGTGAGTTTGAACTAAAAGTGGCCACCGTTGACCCACAGTTTTGGACTACGCAGACAGCACTGGTGAATCAACTGCTCGGGTTTCTTACAACTGACAAGTGGAACGTCGAATTTATAGCCGGTGGTGAACATGCACCTGCTGCGAGCACACTAGTACGGCCGTCGGCGGATTGCGTTGTCTTGTTATCTGGCGGACTAGATAGCACCATCGGAACAATCGACTTAGTTGCCTCTGGAGCGCGGCCATTCGCAGTGAGCCAGCTCGTGCGTGGTGATGCTGAAAACCAACGCCATTTCGCTCAATTCATTGGTGGTGGTCTACGGCACCTTCAACTCAACCACAATGCCGATGTACCTGATCCCGAAAATCCGCCATCTCAGCGCGCACGGTCACTAATCTTTCTGGCCTATGGGGTGGTCACCGCCACAACATTACAGAAGTATCACGACGGCGACACGGTGACGCTCAACATTTGCGAGAACGGTTTCATCTCAGTCAACCCGCCATTAACGCCGTCGAGGATCGGAAGCCTGAGCACGCGCACAACCCATCCGAATTTCCTTCGGATGATGCGTAGTCTTCTGCACGCGGCAGACCTTCGAGTTTCCCTCGTCAATCCATACCAATTAAGAACGAAAGGAGAAATGCTCGAGGAGTGCCAAGATCAGGGGCTGTTGCGTACCTTTGCGCCGCGGACTGTGAGTTGCGGCAGGTACAAACACTTCGGATACAAACATTGCGGACGATGTGTTCCGTGCATGGTCCGACGGGCCGCGTTCCTAAAATGGGGTATTAGCGACGACACCGTGTATGTATATGAGGATCTCAGCCTGGATGACGAGGACCACGCGTCATTTGATGACGTACGGTCGGTCGCGATGGCCGTTCAAGAAGTCAGATCCGTCGGGATTCAAGAGTGGATTGGAACGGCTCTCAGTACTGCGACGTTGGGGCCCGTCACTGATATTGAAGCGATGGTGGTGCGGGGCTTGGTCGAACTCGAATCTCTTCTGAATGTGTACGGCGTGAAATGATCGATTTTCATTGTCACCTTGATTTGTACTCGTCTCCAGAAAAGGTAGCTCGCGAATGTATCGAACGCGGTCTATATGTATTGTCAGTTACGACGGTTCCTTCTGCGTGGCGACGAACTGCTCAGCTTGCGGCTGGAGCGAAGCGAGTGAGAACAGCCCTTGGCCTTCACCCGCAACTTGCACATCAAAGGTTCGGCGAGCTGACGCTCTTTGATAAGTTGCTGGCCGAGACACCATACGTTGGTGAGATCGGTTTGGACGGGCACCCAGAATTCCGGCGCAGTTGGGATATCCAAGGTGAGGTGTTCGCACACATTCTCTCATCATGCTGTCGCTCCGGCGGTCGAATCATGTCGATTCATAGTCGGCGGGCCGCGACGGACGTCATCGATGCGTTAGAGCGGTTCCCAAATGCTGGTACACCCGTCCTTCATTGGTTTGCCGGCAGCTTTCGAGAACTGGCTCGTGCCGCTGCAATGGGCTGCTGGTTCAGTGTCGGGCCAGCGATGATTAAAAGCAAGAAAGGCATAGAGATCATTTTGAGAATGCCGCGCGACCGTATCGTGACGGAAACAGACGGTCCATTCGCCCACGTCAATGGCAAGCAGCTGATGCCTTGGAACGTTGAGGTTGCGCTTGCTGGTCTCGCCGATGTCTGGAACCTATCAGTTCCTGACACAGCACGGCTGCTGGCCGACAATTTTCGCACGCTGCTGAGAACATCACCCGCGTTTGCGTGATCTCAGAACCCAGAGGTTGTGGCTAGCTCCGGCCGCCGTTTCCGGCGGCCTGTTTTCTTGTAGTTGGAGGGGCGTCTGCAGCACCCCTTTATGGCCGCCGTCGCGGGCCTGGCGGAGGACGCGACTGTCCAGCGCGCGAGCTGATGCGGTGTGCGTGATCGACGTCGGTGAGGCTCAGGCGGTGTTCCTGGATACAAAAGCCGATGTGCTACGGCTGCACTTCGAACGTAGTTTACCGCTTGAGATCGGCTGCGATCGCCGCGAATTGGTCCAGCGCGGCTTGGAGGTCCTCGGCGATATCGGTGGCGATTACGTCCGGGTCCGGCAGGTTGGCGGAATCCTCCAAGCTCTCGTCTTTCAGCCAGAAAATGTCGAGGCTCACTTTGTCGCGCTTCAGCAGTTCGTCATATGTAAATGACCGGAAGCGTTCGGATTCCTTGCGCTCGTGACGGTTCTCGGGGTTGTAGCACGCGACGAAGTCGTTGAGGTCGTCGCGCTTCAACGGATTCGTCTTGAGCGTGAAGTGCTGGTTGGTGCGGAAGTCGTAGATCCACAGCTTGTCGGTCCAGGGCTTCTCACTGGCGGGCTTGCGATCGAAGAACAGGACGTTCGCCTTTACGCCTTGCGCGTAGAAGATGCCGGTCGGCAATCGCAGCAGCGTGTGGACGTCGCATTGCTTCAGCACTTCGCGACGGATTGTCTCGCCGGCGCCGCCCTCGAACAGCACGTTATCGGGAACAACGATGGCAGACCGGCCGTGAATCTTCAGGCACGACTTCACGTGCTGGAGGAAGTTGAGCTGCTTGTTGCTCGTCGTTGCCCAGAAGTCGTCGCGGACATAGCTGATGTCGGCCTTCGTCGCCTCGCCTTCGTCGTTCACCACGGTAAAGCTCGACTTTTTTCCGAACGGCGGGTTGGTCAGCACCATGTCGTAGGAGACGGACGGCTTCGCCTGCAAGCTGTCCTTGCCGCCCTGGACCGGGCACTCGTCGCCCCCGATGCCGTGCAGGTACAGGTTCATCACGCACAGGCGCGCCACTCCGTCGACGAGTTCATTACCGGAAATCGCGTGCAGCTTCAGATGCTTCTTCTGATCGCGATCGAGCGTGTAGTTCTCGCTGACGTACTCGTGCGCAACCAACAGGAAACCACCGGTACCGCAGGCGGGGTCGTGGATGGTCTGACCTGGCGCGGGCCGCATCACGTCCACCAGCGCGCGGATCAGCGGACGCGGCGTGAAGTACTGTCCCGCGCCTCCCTTTACGTCTTCGGCGTTCTTCTGCAGCAGGCCCTCATAGGCGTCGCCCTTCACGTCGGCGTCGAGCGTCATCCACTGTTCGCGGTCGATCAGGTCGGCAATCAGGCGCTTCAGCTTGGCAGGGTCCTGCACCTTGTTCTGCGCCTTGCGGAAAATCATGCCCAGCATGCCGGGCTTCTTGCCCAGCTCGCTGAGAACGTGACGATAATGGATTTCGAGTTCCTCGCCATCGAGCGCCAACAGGCTAGGCCAGTCGAGTGCCTTACCTTTGTCGTCGGGTGGAATGATCGACTTCTTGCCGAGCAGTTGACTCTGCTCGTGCGCCATCTTCAGGAACAGCAGGGTGGCGAGCTGTTCGAGGTAGTCCTGGTACGACAGTCCATCGTCGCGCAGGACGTTGCAGTAGTTCCAGAGTTTTTGAACGATGCCATTGCCAGCCATGTCAGCCTATCTGCTTCACGGTTGCGTCCATCTTCTTAATAAATCTCTTCCAAATCGGATCAGTTAGCGGTTTAGCGGCCAATGAATCCGCGTAGTCACGAACACATTTAGCAAGCCTCCTATGAAAAATCACCGCATGTACAGTCAGTGTGTTCGGATCAAATAACGGAGAGCCTTTCTTTCGTGTGATGCTCCACTTGCCTGTTGTTTCCCCTTGGTGAAGTATGCCGCACCGGACGTTTTGGTAAAACCCCTGTGCGTGTCCCTTGAAGTCATGAAACGTACTCTGCCGATCGAAGAAGTTGCAGAAGGTCAGTCCGGAATTGGGTGACTTTGGCCAGCCCTGGTGGAACGATTCCAGCGTTTCGATGAGGAGACAAGACAAAGCCATAACCGCGAACCCATTTTTCTCGTCGGCCGACAGGGCCGCAATAGGATCTATGTATCTCTCCGACAGCCTTTCCTTGATGAACAGTGCGAGGGCAGATCGGCTATCATCGCCGGCCGCGCGCAAACGATGATAATCCGCAACCGTCACGTGCCCGGACTTTGTCGGCAGTGAGGTTCGCCAGCACAAAATGGTGTCGTCAGGCATGTGCTTTCATCCCGAGCGGCAGACCCGCAGAACCGCTCTGGCACGCCGGGCATTTGCGATCGTGAAGGTCGCTGCCGTTTGCTCCGTAAATGCACCCGCAATGTGAGCATGCGACCTGGTAGACGCGCTGAAGGTGGTCAGTTCCAGCTAGCCCCGTGTCACGGATAGTGATTTGCCCGTTTGCGTTAACGAAACCCGGAACGGTCGTGCCTCTGGGGCCGCTGCTGCTCGTAACGGAGACCTGCTTTCCCGTGGTCACCGGCTTGTTCTCATCATTGAATGCAGCCGCATCGAACACACACGGCAGAACCCCAGCCGCAGCACATGCTCCCTGAATATGGTCCAGGCACGATTCGTAGTAATCAGCGTAGCCGAGCTTACTCACGTCCATCTGCAGCGACAGGTGATCGTTCACAAACTTCGAGACACGACTGTCGAGTGGAATCTCATATCGAGTCAAACGCAGCCATTGCCAGAGGTTACGAGCCTGCTTTGGGCCGAAGCCAAGGAAAGCATCGTCCACGAAGCGAGCGGCGTCCCGTTCGGATGCCTTGTCGCTCGGTTGCGGGTCGCGCTCGCGTTGTGACTTCAATCTAGCGAAGAGTTTCTCGACTTTCGCCCAATCACCCTTTTCCAGGCGTTCGAGGTTCTCTTTTGCCTGCCATGCGATCTTAGTTGTGAACCTGATGCCACCGAATGCAGTAAGCGTGTTTCTAACGAAATCAAGAACTGGGTGAGCGCGGCAAGCGCTTAATGAGAGCGGGAAAGGATCTGTGCTGAGGAATCGGCTCACGGGCATGCCCGTCGTCGACTTCTGTTGCGTCGTGAGCAAGCAGCCCATCAACGTGCACCAGAATTGCTCTTGGCTCCAAAGTGGTGCCGGCCCCATTACATTATCGCGGGTGCGTTCCATGACGAACCCATCGTTCGCGAACGCGTCCATTAGTTTGCGGATGACGAGTGCGTCTTCATTAATTCCCATATATTCACCTGCCTCTATTCGCCTCGCGCTGCCTTCGCGCGTTCCGGCCCCATATAGAAGAAGTCCGTGATATGACCGTTCTCGATTCGCTTGCATTCGATCGAAAGCACGTCCTTCGACCAATCGACCAGGACTGCATAACCGACTTGCATTGACGGTCCACCCTCCGCACCGGCTTTTCCGTTCTGGGTAAGCCACTCGACGTCAATCTCATAACTCTTGCGAGTGGCAGTGCCGCTACCAAGCTTCCATTCCATGATCGCTAGAGGTACTGACGGCCGGGGTGATCGCCACCAGCCATCATTGCGGTGCTCCCAAAACACGAGGTCGCGGCGAACGCGTTCGCCCAACTCCTTGCTGCGAAGGTGAACCTTATCCGCTCTCTTCGGCGTGGACTGCCAAACACGGCCCTCAATCGTCAGTTGCCCGATGTCGATACCTTCCCGAAGCAGAGCGGGCGCAACGTGTCCGAATGCGAAAAGGCTGACAACCTCCTGCTCTCGCTTGTACCAGGGCTTGTCCTGCAACTCCCCATAGAGGGCGGCGAGCTGCGGTCTAATCAGGTTGTCCAGAACAACGATTGCGTCAGGGATGTCGGCGAATTGCCTGCCCGTGGCGCATGTCGGCACCGTGTCCATGTGATCAAAGACCTCTTCACTTTCCAGCTTTCGCGCGCATCGACAGAGGCGCAAACTCAGGCGCGCTCTCCTCGCGCTTCTTCGACGCCGTACAGGCGTCGGCGATTGTGGGGGACGTGAACAGCGTGTCCAACATGCACCACCTGCGACCTGATGCGTAAATGTTGCCCGTCTTGACCTGGTGATCGGGGCGGAATGGACGCCCCAGTCGGTACAGGAAGAACGATCCTGTAACTTCTCCCCGCGGAATCTCCGGCATGCCATCGTGCACGTCCTCGACCACGTCATAGCCTTCGACGTGGTGAATGGACTGAAGCTCACCGTTGTAGCGGAAAGCCATGTAGTTCGGCGGAGCGGCGGGCCACCCGTTCACGCCGACGGGATGGAAGTATCGGCGTTTTTCTTTGACGATGTCGATCCATGAAATCTTCCATCCCTCTGGTTGGCCGCCGGCCAGGGCGAGTACGTAGACCCAATTCGAGTCTGCCCTTTGCATAGTGATGACACCTTTCAGGTACTCCAGCAGTTCGTCTATGGCATAACGCTCGGCGAAGGCGCATTCGGGCCGGGAGTCGCTTGCGAGCTGCGCAAACTGGGCCCACGACACGTGACAAATCGGAATACCCAGTATTTCGTGTCGTTGCAAATGCGTCACAGCATACTCGGGAGAACAGTCGGTAAGAGCAACGATTCGCTTTGTGCCAGCCTTGGAGCCCGTCAGTCGTTTGGCGTACTGCATCAACTGGCGCACATCGGGTAGCTGCCATTCGCGTTTGGCTTCGACAATGATGTGCAGTTTGCCGTCCGCCTCGACTTCTAGGTCCGTTCTTCCAGCGCGCGGAATGATGGTCTGTAACCGGATCGCGTCGACTTCCGAAGGTGGCACTTCGCCGGTAGTGAACCGAATGAAGCTGCGTAGAAGTGACGGGCAGCGGGACATCGTAAAGCCTACGGCGCGGCTGATGTCATCTTCAATCGTACCCAGACTTGGCAGTAGCTCGAAGATCGTTTTGACTGGCTCACCGTAGAGGGATACCTCGGTCATACCAACTCCAGTGCTTCGAACATCAACCATGCACTCATCTTCACCGGCTGGTCGCTAGGTACGACATTGCTACTGTCGCCGCTGTAACTGCCAGCTCTGAGTCTCGGTATGTGACTTTCACCGGCGCACCACCTTCATGCCGACCAAGGTGAAAGTAGTTCGTCAGCGCTTTCAAGAGGTGGAGGACCACCTCACGCTTTTCTCTTTCTGCGGATTCCATCAACATCTCCAAAACCTCTCGCCTTTCCACTTTGTCTCCAGTGAGATTGAAGCCGAGACAATCGAATGCCTTGTAACATGAGTTCAGAGCAGCATCGAAGTTCGCCATTCGATGGTGTCGCCAGGCATCCGCGAGGTGCTCCTCGGAACGAGCGAATGCCGGAGGAAGCGCAGGCCATTTCAGCCGATCCAACGTGTTGTGCTTGAACTTGAGAGCGTCAAGTACCTTGATCCAATCTCGATCGGGGTAGGTCAACCAGAGCGGCCAGCCATTCCCGCACATCGGCCCCTCCCACCCGAACAGCGTCCTCCATTTTTCACGCGGCTCAGACGTTGGCCACACCATATCGACAAGAAGCAGCGGTCTGATTCGAAACACGGGAGATTGGCCGGCGCGGTGATCTTCTATTCGTTGTAACTCGTCGGGAGTGCTGCCCCAAGCGAGTCGGATGGGCGTTTCCTCGCCTGGTTTAAGCATCGATTTCACCGCGGTAAACGAGTCCATGATGGTCATCTGCGCATCGAGCCGGAGATCCCCGATTCTGCGCTCATTGTTCCCACTCGTATCGGACGTTTGCCAAAGCTCAAACTGGATCGCAACAATGCGAGTATGAGCATCGCGCTCGTTGGTGAGACGAAACAGAAACGCGACCGAGTCGCCGACGACGTCGATCCGTTCGAATCTAAGCTGAAGATTAGTCATCATGTATCGACGTGCTGAGCACCTCGCATTTACTTTACTGCCACAGCATTTACGAGTTTCTTGGACTTTCTTTGGCGACCCGGTTTGGTATTCCCGCCTGCTGCGGCTGCAGTACGCTCGGCGCGAATGCGCTCCAGCAGCGCCGAGGCGGGCTCGTCGTTGGGATCTTGCGGCACCAACTTGCCTTCGAAGGCGCGATTCAGGATTGATTGGCGGAGGCGGTCGGCACGTCGTAAGGACTTGTCTACCTCGGTATCCATATCAGAGATAATCGACATTTGCCTTGCTAGTTCGTCGGCGATTCGTTCTTGCTCGCGCAACGGCGGCAGCGGTAGGGGGACGCTATTGCAATTGTCCTTGTTCAAGTAGGCGATGGTTGTTGCTGTGGAGAGCTCCTCCATGTACCGGGTTTGAGTACGGATCGCGTACGCAACATATCGAGCAGATACGAACGGCGGGATCACGAAAGCGTGTAGCTGTTGATTGATTACCGCCGATCGTCGAAGCACTGCCGTCATACCGAACCGCCCGACGCAGCTCATAACGACACTTCCAGTGGGTATCAGCCGGGCACGGTATCGCTCCACTTCGTCTTGTGTAAGTCCAATTCCGGCCTTACTACCCTTGAGGTCGACATCATCGGTGAAATCTGGGAGTGTGATCCAAGGAATGTCACCCTTGAAAGATTCTGGCTTGTCTCTGTTCGGAACAATGCAATCGAACGCGTACCCCGTTCGCGTCCAAATCCAACCATCCGGCAGACTGGGGAGGTCATGGACGTTCGGCCCTGCGGGTTCTTTGTACCTGGTCTTCCAAAAGTCATCTTTCGGCGGTTTGCCGGCAGCAACCATACGGGCGAATTGGTCGGCTTCCCACTTCGCGCGGCGCTCCTGGAGGATGCGCTTGAGCAGCTCGCTCGCGGGCTCGTAGGAACGTCCTTCCTTGCGCGCCAGTTCGGCCTCCGTCGGAACCAAGCGTCCTTCGCAGGCGGCCTTCAACACCGACGCGCGGTAGCGCTTCAGGTTGGCTCGCACGCGCTTGAGAGCCGCCACGGCCGCATCGAGCCTCGTCAACTGCTTGTCGATTTCGTTGACGATCCGGTCTTGCTCACGACGGGGAGGTACTCGAAACGATAGCTGCACGAGCTGCTTCTTTGTAACGCCGCTAATGGTTGTCCCGCGACTAATGTGCCGGAACACACGGACTGCGGTACTCATGAACAGAAGAACGTACCGAGTGTTGAATTCGTCTGGATCAAATATCAGCGCCTGCGAGTCTTGCGAGAAACACATGTCGACTGCCGCTACCGCGACTTTTCCTAAACCTACTCTGGTTACAACGATCACCGAGCCAGCCGGGACTACGTTTGTAGCGGAGTTTTCTACCGCTTTCTTGCTAATGAATCGGTGAAGGTCGACATTATGCAAATCGTCAATGTCGGCGCTCGAAATCCAAGGGATTTCGCCGTTCCAATATTCCTGCACCCCCGTCGATGGTGTTCCTCCTCCAACAACTCGAAACAGCTCTCCAACCGCGACTTCCGTCCATCCTGGAGGCAGGCTCACGCTACCAGTACCTCATTCAGTTCCCTGAGCAGCGGCTGAAGCTGTGTCCCGAACACCTGCACCGCCTTGCCAATGCCGCCACGCTGCACGAACGGTTCGTAATCGAAGTCCTCGGACTCGATCGTCAGGCTGGCGGCGATGTGATCGCGAATCGCCTCCAGCCACTGCCGTTGCTCGTCGGTGAAACGCTTCCCATTCTTCTCCTGTCCCGCAATCCACTTCGCAAACCGCGCGACCACCTCCTCCTTAAACGGGTGCAGCTCATTTTCCTGGTGTACGGCGAAACGCACCAGTGAAACAAGGTCCGTCAGCATCCTCGTCCTTGAGCCGTGCACCTTCGAGCGGTCCAGCGCCTCGTAGGCGTGCCACAGCCGGTCAGCCGTAACGCTCAACGGCTTTCCAGCACATTGGGATCCTAAGCTTAGAATTCCACGTGGACAAGTTGT
>JADMIO011089276.1_pt1 | contig 107960 bp, 73 predicted proteins | sample 8958161 | NCBI WGS metagenome assembly JADMIO01 (sample SAMN16585339, study PRJNA669376) | soil metagenome | isolation source: Crop rotation soil | place: USA: Cullars Rotation, Alabama | collected 2011
GCCGCGACTTCAAGTCACGTGAATTCCAAGCTTCGGATCCCACTGTGCTGGAAAGACCGTGAGGTCACCGGGCCGCGCCGTCCGCGCGCGCTCTACTTTCTCGACGATAAATTCAATCTCCTCGACGATGTGCGATTCAGGGCGGGCCACCGGCTCTTCGGCAGGTCCTTGCACCTGCTCGGCCGTCATTTCCGTGCCGTAGAGCACGGGATTCTGCAGCGGCAGCGTGGCGACAACGTTGCTCCCCTGGTCCAACACTTGCAGCGTACCGATGACCGGCGTGCCGGGAGGAAGGCCATTGAGCGACAGCCCGATCCAGCTGCCGTCGGGATCAGAAGAAAGCACGTTGAAATTTTGACCGTTGATCCTAACTGACCCGTTGGTGGGCAACAATTGGCCGATGAGATAAAACAGGGCGCCGGGATCAGCGGAGTCCACGAAGGCCGGCTCGACGGAAAAGACCTCCGGTTGAGGCAGCAATAAGCGGAAATATTTCTGAGTGCCCAGGAAATCGGGGGCTGTCCATTGGATAGGTCCGGCGCTCGTGGCGCGCACCGGTTCCTCATTTTTCCATTCTGCCCCCGGAGCAAGATTGGTGGTGCTCTGAACCAGGTAGGTTCTTGCTGGTTCCGCGTTCCATTGAAGCAAGGCCTGTCGATTGGATTCGTTGAAACTGCTCGGCACCGTAAAGTTTAGCTGCAACGACGCGGATGTTCCGGATGCCGCCATCGTCATCCAAAAGAGTGCTAACAGACTAAACAAGGACCGACGTGGGTTAGACAGGCTGCTGGATTTAAGTCGCGAGATATACATGGTGTAACGTTTTGAGGGTGCGGAGTTTTCTGGCGGGCTCATTTAGAGGTTTAGGCAGGCCCAATCCAGTTTGCTCTGCGTATAGGTGTCTGGATTTGGCCATATTACGCTTTGTTCGTGTTAAAGCAAGGCAAACCTCCGGGGCCCGAGATGTTGCCTCGAGTGGATGCGGAACTCCGGGTTCTCTTAGTCCACGCCGTTTTGATGTGCAAAAACTTTGCAACCTGACCATAGCCTCCCGGGTCAACGGATTCGCCAAGGCGATAAAAAGAGCAGCCAGACGAGCAAGAAAACCGGCAAAACAAAAGGAATCGCGAAATAAAGTATGTAAGCCAAAAAGTTTGGCGTTCTGACCTTCGCATGCTCGCAAACCGTCTTAACCATGAAATTTGGACCGTTGCCAATGTAAGTGACTCCACCAAAAAAAACCGCCCCTAGCGAAATCGCAAGCAACTCCAATCCGTTCGCAGCCGCAAATTGCTGCACCTGGGCCGGATCGTTCAATGCCAGTTGATGTCCACCCATGGCCGCCGCGAGAAACGTCAGATAGGTCGGCGCGTTATCCAAACAGGCGGAAAGGCCTCCCGTCAGCCAGTACAGTTTGGTCGTCGAATTGATCCCCAACTCCATCGCGTGTCCCTCGATATAGTCCAAAGCGGGAATCATCGTTGCGAATATCCCCGCAAAAATCCAGGCGACCTCGCGAATAGGAGCAAAGTTAAATTTGTTCGCTTCATAAATACCGCGTGGCGTCGTGAGGTAGGAGGCAACCGCCGCCGCGATCATAAGAACTTCCCGCGCGCCTGCCGGTTTCTGAACGAACACCGCCGCTAAAATAACCGCCAGCCAGGCAACATTCTGCAACCCACGGAAGCTCCACGACTCGGATTCCGTTTCTTTTTCTCTGATTGATAGCGGAGCTTGCATGAAATTTCCCTGGTCCAGGATATAGAACACCAGCAAGAGAGCCCCGACCACCACCAGCCACGGGCCCCAGCACCATTGCGCGGACCACCAGAATGGAACTCCCTTCAGGTAACCAATGAATAATGGGGGATCGCCAATCGGGGTGAGGCAGCCTCCCACATTGCTTACGATGAAAATGAAGAACGTCACGTGAAAACCCGTGATGCGATAATAGTTCATGCGAATCCATGGTCGAATGAGCAGCATGGAAGCGCCTGTGGTGCCGATGATGTTCGCTAACACTGCGCCGCTGAGCAGGAACAGGCAATTCACCCACGGTTTCGCCTCTCCTTTCACCGTGATCTGAATTCCTCCTGCCACGATGAACAATGAGCCAATCAACGCTATGAACCCGGCATATTCATGGGCGACGTGCAACACCCGGAGGCCGTTCTGCAAAACAAACAGGTAATAGCAGAGGATGATGGCACCCAGGCCCACCGAAACCTTTGGGTAATGGTGATGCCACCAGTTTGCCGCCGCAAAAGGCATCACTGCCAGCGCCAGCAGTAGTATGGCAAATGGCAGCATCATCGCCGGATGAGGGAGGGAGGTGCTGGCGGCGAAGAAACCGGCTGAAGTTGTCGCAGTCATCATTCAAAGGCATGAAAACCCTTGAATGGCGGCCCGACCATTCGATTCCTCCGAAAGTCACTTTTCTTTCGGACCCTTTGCAGCGCCGAAAATGCCATCCTTCGGCCTGAAGTCAACGCCGATCGACCAGCCGTCACTGTGGCTTGATCATCTGTTCACGCCCGTTTTTATTTACCAGCTTCAAGGAGGTGTTGTCTCCGCGTGCAAGCACCTGGATATGGGTTGGATTCGAATTGCCTCCCAGGCTCATTCCCGAGCCATCTTCCGTGGCGGAGATTTTCACATTGGGCGCGCCCTTCGAGTTGATCAAGCGGAGCAGCACCGTTTCCGGATACCCAGTCGTGCCGTCGGGCATCTCGACCTTGGGATCTTCGGGAAAGATTTTGATCATCGCGCGAACCCGGCCTGCGTCATCAACGATTTCCAACCCGCGGGCCCGCAAGACTTCAGGCACCTCGGGTTTCGGTGCCGAGGTTGCCTGGAAGAACATGGATGAAACCAGGAGAACGTTAAAAACAGTAAGTATGATTAGGAAACGTTGCGTCTTCATAATTAAGTTTGGTTGTCGTGGTACCGGTGAATCCGTTGAGACTCGTGTGCGTTCATCAAGAAACCACGGGTCATTAACAAACCCTCGCACGTTTCGCTAGCTCAGCAACTCAGGAACGGGTGCAGCGTCCGTGATCATAGCATCGGTAAGACTGTCGTCGCGTCCCTCGTGAGGATACGTCAGCTTGCGATGATCCAGACCAAGCGTTTGAAGCAAGGTGGCATGCAGATCGTAGACGCTGACGACATTGTCCACCGATTTATAGCCGAAATCGTCCGTCGCCCCGTGGACGTATCCTTTCTTGAAGCCGCCTCCCGCGAGCCATAACGAGAAACCGTGCCGATTGTGATCGCGTCCATCTTTACCCTGGGAAACGGGTAACCGCCCAAACTCGCCGGTCCACAACACGATCGTGTTTTCCAGCAAGCCTCGCTGCTTGAGATCGAGCACCAGGGCCGCGCTGGGCTGGTCGGTCATTTCACAGAGGCCGCGCAGCTTTTCGGCATTCTTGTCATGCGTATCCCAGGGCTGGCCACTGAGGAAAATCTGAACAAACCGCACCCCTTGTTCCACCAGCCGCCGCGCCATCAGGCAACGCCGGGCGTAATTCGCCGTGGCCTTATTCGAGTGATCCAATCCATACAGTTTTTTGACATGCTCGGGCTCGCTGGAAAGATCCAGGACATTATTGACGGAGGTCTGCATCTTCGCCGCGATTTCGAAATTACGGATTCTCGCAGTTAGCTCGGAGTTGCCCGGGTGGTCTTTCAGATGAGCCTGATTCAACGATTCCAAAAGGCGGCGTTGGTTCTGACGCCCTGTGGCCGGCACCTCTGCGAGCGGTTCCAGGTTGAAAACGGGGACGCCCTCGCTGCGAAGCTGAGTGCCTTGATAAACAGCGGGTAGCCATCCACTAGACCAATTGTGAATGCCATCCACCGGCAATCCACCCGGATCGCTCAGGACGACGTATGCGGGCAAATCCTGCCGCTCAGTGCCGAGGCCATAAATCACCCACGCGCCCAGGACGGGTCTTCCAGCCTGAAATTTTCCGCTGTGAATAATCCGCAACGCCGACTCGTGATCCACCGAATCAGTCTTCATGGATCGAATTAACGTGATCTCATCCGCAATTCCCGCCGTGCGGGGCAGCAATTCTGACAGGGCCATCCCGGATTGGCCGGCAGGCCGGAATTCAAATGGAGATTTTAGAAGCTTGCCCGCCTGCTTATCGAAGTGGATTTCGAGTTGACCGGGATGATCCTGCCCGTCGCGTTTGTTCATCTCTGGCTTGGGATCGAACAAATCCATCTGACTGGGTCCCCCATGCTGAAAGAGACAAATGACCGACTTCGCGCGGGGTTTATGATGCGGCGCTTTAGGCGCCAGCGGTGATCCCGGCATCGCGTCACTGGCTCGCGCCTCGCTGCTCAGCAGGTGAGATAATGCCAACGACCCCAGCCCCCCGGCCGAAATGCGCAGGAACGAACGGCGATTAACTGCGAAGTTGGAATCAATCCACATAAAGAAATGCGTTGCTCGCCAGCAGCATTTGGCACAGGTCCGTCCACACTCGTGTTACTCCGTCACGTTCAGCTTCGTAAACGACGGATTGTTCTTTGATGAACGCTTTGGCCGCGGAACGCTCACTGCGAGTGGGAGGACGGTTGCAGGCCAACTGGAAAGCGTAGCTCAACGCGGTCTTGAGTCGCCCATCCTTGAGCAACTCCTGGTTGAGCTTCGCGGCAGGGATCTCTGCATGGGTCAGGACACGTTTCGCAAATCCGCGGGCGCGGCACCGTGCAAAATCCGAGTTCAACACCGCCAACGATTGCAAGGCAACGGTCGAAGAAACACGCTGAATGCATACGGGATTGTGCGCCGGACCGTCGAACATCGAAATGAAGCTGACCGGCGCAGTGCGGCGTTGTTGCAAATACAGAGAACGCCGGCAGGACCCGGACTGCTTTTCATCAATGATCACCTGGCCTTGCTTGTCCGTAGCGGTTGGCACGTATGAGCCACCCTGCGTCAGGTCCAACTCCCCACTCACGGCAAGCATCGCATCACGCAGCGATTCCGCGTCAAGCCGGCGGGGTTGACACCTTAACAGCGGCGATTCCATGGGCCGGTCCACGCAAGCCTGTTTCCACGTGGCTGAATTGAGAATTAATCGATGCAGGTGTTTCAAGCTCCAACCCGATTGGATGAGTTCCGTGGCAAGCCAATCCAGCAATTCATGGGAGGCGGGAGCCGCCCCGCTTTGGCCGAGATTATCCAGCGTGGACACCAAACCCTCACCCGTATGGTAGTGCCAGACCCGGTTTGCCAATACCCGTGCCACCACTGGATTGTTCGAGGATGTCAACCAGCGCGCCAGCTCCAGCCTGCGGCGGGGGGAAGTGAATCCTGGTCGTGCATCGTCGGCAGCCGTGATGCGAAAGACGGCAGGTATGGCCGGCGGAATCTCTTTTCCTTCCCTGGCGTGGTTGCCGCGCACCAACAGGTGATGCGCGGGCATGGCATTCGCCGGTTCAAAAGTCGCCGCGATCCGGTCCAACGGCGTTGGTTTCTCACGGTTTCGTTGCTCGATTGCCTTATTGATCGGGGCCGAAGCAGCCGCGAATGCAGGAAATTTTTTCTCGAGCGCCTCGGGACCGACCTCCACCAACGTCGCGTTAGTTTTAAGCAAGGCCTTCATCGTTTCCGAGCGATCTTTCTCTTTCGTGTCGAGCGCTTTTTCGATTTCCTTGCGCAGGGCGGCCTCGACCGATCCCAGGTTTTCCTCCAACAACTGCTTGCGAAAGGGAGCGGTCAACCCTTCGAGGCTTTCCTTGAGCGTTTTAACGTCTCGGTCAACCTGCGTAATGAGCTTTTGATACGCTTCCCGTTCCGAACGCAATCCAATCTCAACCACGCGCTCCTTCGGTTTGAGCCAATGATCGGGATCGAAAGCCGGTCGAAGTATTGCCTGCAGGGCGTAATAGTCCGCCTGCGTCACGGGCTCAAATTTATGATCGTGACAGCGAGCGCATTGAAATGTCAGCCCCATGAACGCGGACCCAAGTAGCTGGACATTCCCTTCCAAAACGGCGTATTGATCCACTTTGACTTCCAGCGGATTTCCATCGCTTTCACCAGTGCCGTCCGGAACGTTCCGCAAAAAATGCGTGGCGACCAGTGGCTCAACCATGTCCGGGGTGACATCGCCACCGGCCGTATAGCCAGCCAGTTCATCTCCCGCGAGCTGTTCCTGAATGAACCGGTCCAGGGGCTTATCGGCCTGGATGGACCGCACAACATAGTCACGAAATTTCCACGCCAATGGCCGATCGGAGTCGGCGTTAAAATAACCGTTCGAGTCAGCGTATGCCGCAATATCCAGCCAATGCCTTCCCCACCGTTCCCCATATTGGGGGGAATCCAAAAACCGTTCGACCAGGTGTGCAAAGGCGTCGCGCCGTTGATCTTTTAAAAACGCCGCGGTTTCTTCTGGCGATGGAGGCAGCCCCCGTAAATCAAAACTTAGCCGTCGGATGAGTGTGCGACGGTTGGCTTCCGGACCCGGGGATAAAGATTTTTTAGCCAGCGCCGCACAAACCAGGGCATCGATCGGATTTGTTTGTCGGGCTTGCGGAATCGGCGGGCGACGTAACGGTTGAAATGACCAATGATTCGTATTGGTGGCCGAGGCGCTCCACAAACTGAACGTAACGGCGGCGGCGGCAAATAAACACCAGCGCGGCACAAGTCCTCTCATCTTTTTGCCACCGGGCTGCATCGCCGACAAAATTAGCTTAAATCGACGCTGCCGAAAAGCTGAAAGCCGCTTTCGTCGCACCCGCTTCAGTTCGAACGCGCAAGTTCCTCGATCATCTTGACCGCCTGATCCGCCACGCGTTCGCCGGTCCCGACCTCCGCGTAACTATGCAGGCCCGTCCATGTCTGGTAGCCACCCAAACGATGGCCCTCGCGATCGGGAAGATACCCAATCCAGTCGTTGGCCAATTCAGCGATGTAGGTGTTCGGAAAGGGCGAGCGTCTCTTGATATCCATCCCCAGCGCCGTGAAATATTCTGCCGGCACTCCTACGATCGCCACATCGCCGATCAGGATGGTCTGGATCCAAGTGGACCGTCGCTCGCCCTGGTGCTCTTTCAATTCCGCCCGCGCCAAGGCAAAAATTTCGCCGATGCGAGCGGCCGACGTGTTAGCATGGGCGGCCGTATAACGGGCTACCTTGTTCGCTTCCACCACCTCATCAAACGTTCGCACCCGGTACTCAAATGGGCGCTTGAGCGCGGCGATGCGGGGAACCGGGCGCGGTTCAGCAGCAGCGCGGGCCTTGAGCACCGCCTGCTTGAGACGATCGATCGCCAGCGGAACGGGGACGCCACGGATATTATGCGTGGATCCCGATGCCCCTTCGAGGAAGTTCACCACACCTCCGAAATCCTGCTCCAGTTCCTGCGCGGCCAGGCCGTAAAAGCTGGGAGACCGAACATCCCCCCCACTTCGTGTGCCGATGGTATGGGTGGAATGATTGTAGATCAGCGCTAACGTTTTCCCGGCTGCATTTCGAAAATCGAGCACTGGGAGTTGCGGATCGAACGGCGCCGTCGGTTGCACCAGGTCCCCGGCCTCGGCCATCGGATTGAGCCAGGAGACGTTGCCGTCCCGCAGCAGCAAGCGGCTGTTGGCGCCCACGGTTCGCTCCTCGCCAAGTTTGAAAAAGAACGAGGCCTCTGCCAAATGCGCATTCGCGTCCTGCACAGCTCTGACGATTGCCCGGCTTACTTCCCGTGCGAACAACTCAGACGATCCGAACGCATGGGCGGGGGCGCATCCCGGCGCGTGATGTGTATGCGTCGCGTTCATCAAAATGTTGGCAGTTGGTATGCCCGTCTTCTCTTCAATCTCGCCCGCCGCAGAGTCGGCCATTGCGCGCGTGATCCACAATACATCACAGGCTACGATGGCGACCTTTTCACTGCCCGGCTTCGCGATCACAACCGCGACCACGCGCAGTTCCCCCTCCTGCTCCTTCGTATAACGATTTTCCAGGTAGCCAGCCAATGGCATGGAGGGGTCGGAATGGAGGTTCACCGCCGAGGCACCCACCTGAACATCCATGGTTGCTTTCTCGTATGTCTGAGGCTTCTGAGGGCCAACCCGCAGGTACTCGAGCAGGTCCGCCATATCCTGAGTATTTAAGCCCACTTCAAGTCCCTCCGGCATTAGCGACATCCTGCCTCCGTTCAATTCAACAATTGACCTGCGCAGCACGGTTTGCGTTGAACCATCCGCAAGCTTGAGGGTAAGGCTGTTTCCGGTCTCGGCACTGATCAGTCCATTTATTTCGGTGCCATCCGCGAGCCGGCAACTGTACGCGTGAAAGCCGGGCTGAATATCCGCGTTTGGATCAAGGATGTTTCCCAGCAGTTTCTCCGGCGAATGATTGGCCACCGAATGGAGGTCGGGACCTACTTCTCCCCCGGTTTCTCCCCGCTTATGGCAGACGATGCATAGTTTCTCGAAAACGACCTGTCCCCGAGCGCCCTCGCCCGCGAGCTTAAGCGCGGGCTGAAAGTATTCGATCACCTTTCCCCGATTCGAAGGCATCGCATGGCCGAAAGTCTTCTCCGCCAACTCGCGCACCCGCGCCGATGAATGTTTGAGCAGAAGACCTTGTCGTGCCACGTCAAAAACCGGAGCTCCATTCGTAGCCGCGACTTCGAGCGCAGCGAATGTCCATGGTTCGCGTGAGAAAAGCGCTTCCAGGGCGGTCGCTCGAGCTTCTGGTGAAAAAGAAGTCCATGCCGAGAGGAACAAGCCTGGCACCGTGGAATCTCCGGTAGACGCGAGCGCGTTGATCGCGGCGCGCTGCAGTTCAACCGAGTGGCGCGGAGAAAGCCAGCCAGACAAAAGCGCGATTAAATCGGCACGAGATTTGAAATCGCGAGCCAAAAGCTTTGCCGCCGCCGCGCGAGTTCTCGCAGCCTGGGATTCATCCTTTGCCATCTGTTTTGCAGCGGCGAAAATGGCGGTGGTGGAAGCGAGTTGTTTCGTGAGGGAATCGCTCTCGGTGGTGAGAGCTTCTAGAGTGAGTTTCCGACGTCCCAGCGCCTCGAGGAATTGATTGAAAGTAATTAGTTGAGCCCCGGTGAAGTTCTTTCCCGGACTCAGCACCGGCGCAAGCAACTTTTCTAGCGCGTCTCGATCCTTCAAACCAAGGGTAAGGTCAAACAAAGGTTCCGCCAGCGACATTAAAACGGTTGGATCGGCGCGCACGGTCGCATCCACCAGAGAATGAACGTGCGGGACCGCCGAGCTCATTACGGCGGCGCTGATGAAATTGTTGGAACAATTCGCCACCGCCAGCCGGCCCAACGCCTCCCCGGCAGCCACATCTTTCCATCCCCCCAAGGAGCAAGCCAACTGCAAACGAACCTTCAGGTCGGGATCTGCGGCCAGCTTCGTTGCGGCGTGAATCACCTTCGGCGCGGTTTCCTTTTCCGCAAGTCGCAAGGCGTTCTCGCGAATACCCGGGTGTTTATCTCCCAACGCGTGAATTATTTGATCGGCTTTCAAAGCTCCCAAACCGTCAAGCACACAGAGGGCATGCAGCCGGGCTAATGGGTTCTTACTTTCGGAAGCCAGCGCCGCCAGAGACGGGGCGGCTGACGCATCCGCGCGCCAAAGGAGCATCATGTGCGCTGTGTCCCGCTGCCATTCATTGGCAGAATCCAACGCCTTAACCAGTTCGCCGGTGGCCAGGCGGTCCAGGTGCAAAGGCGGGCGCGGGGGTTTGCCGAGCGGGAACACCCGATAGATGCGACCGCGGTCTTCTCCCAACCGGTAATGAGGGAGCAACTCAGCGCGACCATTTGCCGGCAACCAATCGGGGTGCTCAATCATGTACCGGTACATGTCCACGATCCACAACGCTCCGTCTGGCCCCGTGCGAGTCATTACGGGGCGGCACCAACGATCCTCGCTGGCGAAGAATTCCGAGCGTTCTTCACCCGGCGCACGCCGAGCCGCGAAGGTCACGCCGTCGTGCGTAATCACATTGCGCTGCACCAAATTGTGAAAAGGTTCACAGGTAAACGCATTCATCTCGTTGTCCGTCTCACGTTTCCCGAACAACAGGTCGTCCCGATAAATCGTCCCGGCGCAGGCTGAAGTAAAATGACCCGCTTCCTCGAACGAGTGATAGCGCTTTTCCGGCGAACTTTCCGGCCAGACTTTTGGATTGAGCGGCACGACCACCAGATGCGTCGGGTCAGGCGATGGAACATACGGATTTCGGCGCAGGTAACGTTCCGCCAGGACATAATGCCATAACGGCCGGGAATTTTGCGTGCCAAACCAATGACCCCAATCATCCCGGTTGCGTCCAAATTGCGACGGGCCGCTCTCCGCTTCCAATTCGCCTGTGTCTGGTTTAAACCGGAAGTCGAGCGCACCTACTGGCACTTCAATGCCCGCACGCGTGGAACGAATTTTGTTTCCGACACCATGGCCGCGATGATGGCCCCCGGCAGCGCAATAGACCCAGCCATCCAATCCCCGGCGCAAACCGTTAGCACGGAGTTGCTGATTCCCTTCCAGCAAACCGCTGATAAGTACTTCGCGCGAGTCAGCTTTGCCGTCGCCGTCGGTGTCCCGCAAAAAAACGATTTCGGGCGCGGCGGTGACAATCACGCCGTCCCGCCAAATTAACAACCCTGTGGGAAAACTCAGGCCATCCGCGAACAGCGTTTGACGGTCATATCGTCCATCCCCGTCGGTGTCCTCCAGCACGCGCACGCGGCCACCTCGTTTTCCATTCCCGTCCAATCCCAGCGGATAATCCGCCATTTCAACAACCCAAAGCCGGCCATCCGGCGACCAATCTATCGCCACCGGATCCATCACTAATGGTTCGCTGGCCACCAATTCGATCCCGAACCCTGGGGAGAGATGTATCTTGCGTATCGATTCAAGCGGTGAAAGCGGTTGCGACGCAGTTGAGGGGACCGCGGTGATTGGCACTGAGGGCGGGGTTAGTTTGGAGGCACGATAATGCGCCACAATTTCGTCGCTGGCCAGCGCCCTCCCATACACCGCCACTTCGTCGAGCTTGCCTTCAAAGTTAAATTGGTTGTCGTTGCGTCCACCGATAAACACTGAATTCTCGCCCGCAGGAACAGTATGAGTGAACTTTCCTATAATTTCCGGTTCTGGCCGCCCATCCAGATGGACGCGGACCTGGTTTCCTTCGCGCACGAGAACCAGGTGATGCCATGCGCGCAGCGCCAGGGTCGTCCGACCGACGAGAACTTCATCGCGCTCGTTTCCGTTGAAAAGGATCAGCTTTCCCGTGAGATCAGAGCGATACGTTCCGCCAATGCCCAAATGCTCGCCGCGCGCTTTCGCATCTCCATCTGTTCCCCGGGAAAATGCGTAACCAGCCACAGCCCGCGCATCGGCCGGCAACCCGTTCCATAGCCATAGTTCCACTGAATAATTTTCACCCAACGGAACCTGCGCACGAACTCGTCCGCCAGCAAAGTGCGCAGCCCGGTTGATGTTTCCATCCGAAAAGGCATTGCTGTCCACCAATTCGGGCGGTTGATGCCCCAGCCGCGCGTCCACGCCCGGAAGGTAAATAGCGACACCATCCTCAAAAGTCGCATCGTGTTTCCCCACTTCATCACGGACGGTCGGAACGCTCATTTCCTCCAAACGCCAATAAGCCTCAGGTTGAGAGGCTAAAACCGCCTTTGCATACGCACCGGGATAGACTTGATGGTTTCGCCGCGAACGCCCCGCAAGTTTCTCCAGCAAGGAGATTGCTGTTTCTGTGATTCGGGGTTCGGTCTGCGTTTCAAGGCCGGCAGTCCGCGCTGGCCAGGTGGTGTACCCTCCCAACTTATGTTGCTCAGGTGGCGGGATATACCCTTCCGCTCCGTTGGCCAGCTCAATGTTGAACGTGGCGGAAAAAGGGCTGGCTGCTTTGATTTTCAAACCGGTCAGAGCGAACACTTCATTTGGCAGAGCGACGATTCCCAAATCGCCAATTCTCAGCGCCTGCACCTTCAATTCTGTTCGCTGCCTCGCATAAAGCTGGATGGCTTCGAGCGCATAAATTTCCGGCTGGGTTTGCGGCAGTTTTTCTCCGAGCCGCGCGGCTGTCTCGCGGGCCCAAGTCAGCCGCTTCTCGTCCGGAACGCGATAGTTCAAATCCAGTTTCTGTTCCACCATTGCCAGGGGCACTGACTCGCGCCACTGAATCCCGCGCAGCAGGGCAGCAACCTTCTCCGCCATTTCCTTTGCGTAGGCTCCATAGCCAATTTCTTGCCGGGGCGCCCCGTAATCCATCCACATCAAATCTCCGCTCGTCCCCTGAGACATGATGCCAACGAACGAGTCGTCCGCGCCAAGCATTGCCGAAACCTGTTTCGCAAACTGTCCGTAGTAGTCGGATGAAAGCAAATCCGAGCTATAGTAATGCATCGAGTAATTCGCCAGTATCGCCAGAGGTTTCCCATCCTCTCGCTGCGCGGCGAAGACGGAGAGTTGCGGATCCACAGGCCCGCTCGGCCCGATGGCGTCGGGGCTTTCGTGTCCTGGATGCATATTGGCCCGCACGTTCGTTTGTCCGAAGGGATCGGTCAAAATTTTGTCCGGACGTCGAATCCATCGGCGATTGAAGGTGTGCTTCCAATCATCTCCTTGAGCCCAACCGACCCGCGCCGGCGCCAAACGCTGGTTGGCGCCTACGATCGCCGCGGTGATCGGTCCCGGTAAATACTCCACGTAGGCCGGATCAGCCCGACTGCCCAGGCAGCCCATTGCAGACGGCGCGGAGTGCGTATGAGTAGAGGACACCAGCATCCGCTCCACCGGTATCCCGGTGGCTTTCGCGGCGTGTTCCTTGGCGCGGTCGAGGATGTCGCGTGGCACCATGCATGAGTCCACCACGCAAATCGCCAGCCGCGTAGTTCCGTCGTCCAGGACCAATGCCTTTGCGAATAAAGGGTCAACCACCTTATTAGCCACTCGCTCGGTAAACATACCGTTGACCCGCACCGGGAAACCGGTGGGCGAGATATCAACGGCTTGCGCGCCAGCGCGCAATTGCGGCGCTGCTCCCCACGCAGGCGAAACGACGACTGCGAACAGCAGGATCAACAGAGGAAAGAGCGGGTGCATCCCGCTATGTAGACATTTTGACGTTCGAATTCAATGTTCGAGAATAACGCACGCCGCGAAGGGAAGCAGGACTGTGCGCTATTGTGCCGTTGGCGGAGCGAACGTCGCAAGCACCTCCGCATTAGTTCCGTTCCACACGCGCAAAACGCTGTCGTGACCGCCAGCAATCACAATCCTTCCATCGGGCGTTACCGATGCAGAATTCATGAAATTAGTTCCACCGGCGAACGATCGAATCTTCTCTCCGCTGGAGCTTACTGTTTGGATCTGATCGTCCCCGGAGGAGGCCAGAGTTTGATCGGTGATACCGATAAAACTGATGGAGGTCACTTCCTTGGAAAAACCTTCGATGGTTTTTTTCCGTTCGCCGGTCACAAAATCCCATACCTTGATCACATTATCAGCGCCGGCGCTCGCCAGCGTCCTTCCATCCCGTTTCCAACTGACTCCCAGGACATGATGGGTATGGCCTTCGAACGTTTTTGCTACCTTACCCGTGGACAAATCCAGCACCTTCACAAATTTATCTGCGGCGCTGGAGGCAAGGAATTTGCCGTCAGCGGAAAAATCCAGGCCAAAGACGGCGTCGCTGTGCACATTGGTGAAAGTCTGCGACAAGTTGCCCTCCGGCACCCGCCAAATTTGGATTTCACCCGCGCGCGTTGGTTCACCACCACCGGCCGCCAGGCGTTTTCCGTCAGGACTAAACCGGAGTGCGTTTACCCGGTCGCTGATCGGGGAAAGGGCATCGCCCGTGCCCAAGGTCTTTTCGAGATTCCATTTTGGATTGAGCTCCCAGGAAACCATGCTGCGATCCGCGCCCCCCGAGATCAGCGCATCCTTGCCCGCGAAACAAACGGCAAAAACCGCGCCCTGGTGGCCCCTGAAAGTTTCAATCGCTGTCCCGTTGTCCGCGTTCCAGGTGTGAACGGCCTGGTCGTCGCCCGCTGTCGCCAGTAGAAGGTTGTTCCGAGAAAAAGACACCATGCGGATCGGTTTTTCGGAATCGGCAGCCGCGTGTTTGGCTTGTGCGAAATCGTCCTCCGCCGATTTTTGGAAATCTTCGGCGGCTTTGATTGCGGCTTCGGCAGCGGAGACCGCTGCTTCCGTCCGAGCGGCGGCTTTAGTCGCCAACTCCAGCTCATGCCCGGCAGTCGCCTTCGGCAACTCTGTTTTCTTAAGCTCCCCCTCGGCATCTTTCAGCGCTTTTTCCGCGGCAGTGAGCTTTTCATTGGCTGTCTTAAATTTGTCTCTCGCTTCAACCGGCAATTTTTCAAACGCAGCTTTTGCTTCAGAGGCGGCTTTTGTTTTGGCTTCGGAATCCGCGCTCAACTTTTCAATCGCGGGTTGGTCTGGAGGCGCCTTTTCCTTCGCCGCCTTTAAGTCGGCCGCGGCCTGGGTCGCTGCCTTCTCCGCCGCATCCCGGGCTTCAGCCGCCTTCTTTACCTCAGCAAAATCACGCAACGCCTTCTCCGCGGCCGCTCTCGCGGCAGTTGCGTTTACTACATTTGTCGTTTTGTCCTGACTATTTTTCTCGGCGGTTGCCAGCGCCTCCTTACCTTTCTTCACTCGCTCGAGCTGGGTTTTATGATTATCGGTGGCGGTTTGAAACGCGGCTTTTTGGAAAGTGACTTCGTTCGTGCTGAATTTTAACTCGCGTTCTCGCGCTGCCTCAAATTCAACTGCGTAACGGTCCCCTTTTAGCTCCGCTAATTCTTTCCCTTCCGCATCCCAAAGCCTGGCGATGTTGTTTAAGCCCGCGGAGGCGAGTCGCTTGCCGTCGTCCCGGACCGCCAAAGCCGAGATCGGTCCTCCGTGCTTCATTTTGCGAATGAGCTGACCATCCTCCAGGTTCCATTGCCGAAGCGTCCCATCACCACTGCCGGATAGGATTTGCGAGCCTTTTGGGGGAATCGCTGCCAAGGCGGTTACCGGTCCCTCGTGCCCCTTGATTTCTTTCAGCGCGGCGAGCTCCTTTTTGGCCATATCTACATACCAAACCCTGATGAGGTAATCAGCTCCGCCTGACGCGATCTGCCGGCCTTCACTTACCCAGGCCACCGCGTTTACTTCCGCCGCGGTTTGCGCGCGGCAAAGAACCTTACCGCTCGCCACGTCCCAGACCCGAATCGATTTGTCCCCCGAACCAGAAACCAGCCGAGTACCATCCGGCGAAAAACTCAAAGAATTGACCGCGCGCTTGTGTCCGGAAAGTTTTCGGCTCGACTTTCCGGTCGCCGGATTCCAGAGCCGAATGCTGCCGTCATCACCTCCCGTTGCCATCCATTTTCCGTCCGCACTGGCGGCGATCGAAAGCACCGCGCCGCGCAACGCTTTGGAAATTTTGAACTTCTGCACGTCCCGCGGCCGACGCCAGAGTTTCACTTCCCGATACCCTCCAGAAGCCAGCAGATTGCCGTCCGGACTGAACGCCAGCGAATTCACCAGGTCGCGGTGGGCGACACCCGGCATAGCATAAAGCCCCGATTTAACCAGTTGGGCATCGGTTAAGCGCGTTACTAATTCCTTCGAGGCCACGTCGTAAATAAATATCTGGTTCGCCCGCGCGCACGCGGCGTATTGTCCATCCGGACTCAATGCCACCGCATAGATCGGGTTCAATCCCTTGGGCAATGGTTGCCAGACGATCGGGCCCGTCCCCTGCACCGTGCCCGTGGCGCCTTGATCAATCCAAAGTTTAATCAATCCCAGTTCTTCGCTGGTCAGGTCAACCGCCTCCACTTTGTTGTTTTTAGGCGGCATCATCGGCCGAGCCTGATGAGAGGCAACTTGCAGCAACAGGCTCTCGGCACCGCGTTTGGGCACAATTACCTTCCCCGATTCTCCGCCCTTGAGGAGGTCCTGCGGTGTTTCCAGAATCAGCTCCCCTTTGCTCGTGGTCTTATTGTGGCACGCGAGACAATTATTCTTAAGAATCGGTAGGATTTCCTTTTCGAAATGCACCGGAGTTTTCCGGTCAATTTTTGCGATGACGATCGGTTTTCGCTGGGTCTCCGGTGAAGGGGCATCTTCGCCACGCGCCGAGAAAGAGCCGACGATTAACCCGGCCAGGAGTATTCTCCAAAGAAGCGATGGAGCGACGGAACATGCCATGTTCGAAGAGGCTAACAAAACCCCGCAACTTGGGCAACGGCTGCCACACGGCTGCCACCCTGGCTTTTCCCGATAAAGACTATGCCAAGAAACGAAAATCGCCTTAAATGACATTATGTTCCTGCACCGGTTGCATAGAAAAAAGCTCTTCCAGTCATGGAAAGGACTTTCGGGCATCGCCCTAGTCCTCCTGATCGCAGCCACAGGTCGAGCCGAGGAAACCGCAAATGCGCTAATAACCCGGGCTCGGGATGAGTTTTCCCGGGGCCGGCATGAAGCGGCGATCGAACTGGTCACCAGGGCGATCAAAACGGAGCCCAAAAATGCTCGCGGCTACTTCGTTCGGGCTCGAATTTATGAGCAAACCAAACAGGCCACCAATGCGCTGTCCGACTACGATCAGGTTCTAAAACTTGATCCCAGTTTTGCGGATGCCTGGCAAGCACGGGGCGTGCTGCGTTTCAAGCTGGCGAAGATTGGGGATTCGATTTCCGATTTCGATCAATATCTAAAGTTGAATCCAGCGCAGGTCCCTTATCACTGGCAGCGGGGCATCTCCTATTACTATGCCGAGCGTTTCGAGGACGGGCGCAAACAGTTTGAATCGCATCAGACAGTGAACCCGAATGATGTCGAGAATGCGGTCTGGCATTTTCTTTGCCTGGCTCGCGCACAGGGAGTGGCCAAGGCTCGAGACTCGCTCATTCCCATTCGTGAGGATGGCCGCGTGCCGATGATGCAAATCCACGCGCTTTTTGCCGGAAAAGCCAAGCCGGCCGATGTGTTGCAGGCCGCGCGGGCCGGCGCCCCGGAGGACGCAGAACTTCGCCAACGCCTCTTCTACGCTCATCTCTATCTTGGCCTTTACGAGGAGGCCTTGGGGAATGTTTCCGAAGCTCGCGAGCACATAGCGAAGGCCGCAAGCGAGTATGCCGGCGCCGATTACATGAGCGAGGTGGCGCGAGTGCATCAAAAGTTGCGAGCTTCAACCGGTCCGAAATAATCGAGCGGCAAACCCGCTAAAGACCCGGATGATCGGACCTTATTTTGCGGCGGGCGTCACTGGCGCCGTGATCTTCACCTGGATAGGCGCGGAGTAAACAGTGACGGTTACGTCGCGGGGTTCCGCGATTTTTGCGGTTTCTTTCGCGCGAGCGGCGGCCAATTCCTGAGCTTTTTCCGCCTCCTTAAGTTTGGCCGGCGTCTCGCTCTCGGTTTTCTCCGCCACGGCCTGGGCCTCGGCAGCTTTCCTGGCTTTGGTCTGGGCTTCCTCTGCCGCTTTCTCGGCAGTCGTTCGCGCCTCCAAGGCAGATTTGGCTTTCGACTCGGCTTCCTCAGCGGCTTTCACTGCGGCGTCTTTGGCCGCCAGCAAATCAGGATCACCGGGTTTTTTCTCCAGCGCTTCGGTCGCGGCGGTTAACTTTTCAGAAGCAGTCTTGCTCTCGCCGTCTGCTTGCGCTGCGGCTTTCGCTGCACCGGCCAACGTCTCGCTTGCGGCTTTGGCTTTCACCGCGGATTCCATAGCCGCTTTGATGGCTGTCTGTTTGAGCTCGGGCGCGGCTTTTATGGTGGCGTTCAGTTCGGCGATCAATTTTTCAGCCTGTTTAAGCGTTTCCTCCGCGGTCTTCGCTGCTTCCGGATTGTTGCGATATTTTCCCGGGGTCTGAGTTTGAAGAAAGAAGGAGTGGGTTCCGGCCGGAATCTTGTGTTCGCCCAGGTCGATCTCGACTGTCGCGTTCGTTGCCTTGCCATCCACATCGATTTCCTTGAGCTTGTCCAAGAAACCCAATCCGGAGGCTTTTAATTTCAGAGCGGCGGTAAAATCGCCACGACGAATGATCTTGATCGGGATCAGAAGTTTCGTCCCACTCGTGCCTTCCCAAATTTTGTTTTCCGCAGGTTCCACCGAAATGGGGGCGCTCTCGACTCCGCTCACCGCCAGAACCATGTCACGCGTCAAGCGTGATTGAATGGCTTCGTTTCCGTAATCGGTCACGGTCCAATTCACCGTAGCGCCGAGGGCGGGTCGCGCGAGGTCGGCCCCCCCGATTTTAGCTTTGCCCACAATGCGGAGCGGCCCCCCCCACGCGGTCGCACTCTCCGTGGCGGTTAACAAGAGTGTGGCCGAAGTCTTGCCGCTCTCGATTCTTGCGGGCGCGCAGGTCACCCCAGCGGGAAGATTTTCAACCGTGAGCTCGATGTCCCCATCGAAGTTCTCACGGCGGAAACACATCACTCGGATAGGGATGGTTTCTCCTCGTCGCACCAAAGGTGTCCATACCAGGGCTTCTTTCGCATCTTTATTGGGCGACGGTGGCGCTGGAGCGACCGCCAGCAGTCGAAAGTCGGGCGTCTCTTTGCGAAGCGTCAGCCGGTATACCAACCGCGGAGCAGATCGAGTCGTGTTAAACAGATCGCGGACCAGAATCCGGTAAGTCCCGGTTTCCTCCGCCTCGAATCGGCCCGCAGGATCGGTAGGTGTCGTTTTATATTCAACGCCGCCGGCGTTCGACTCCGTGTCGTAAAGCTCCTTTACCTCGGAAACCTTTTCTTCGCCTTTGTCATTTTTAGAAACGCGTTGGATCAGTATCAGTGGGTCTGTAGGCAACCCTAAACGCCGGGAGAAAATTTCCACCCAAAAGCGATCGCCTTTGGCCGCCTCGAACCGCATCCAGTCCCGATCTCCCGCTGGATAAAATTGGCCCGTCATTTCGCACGGAGGTGAAATCGACTGCGCCTGCGCCGGTTGATCGTTGGTTTGTTGTTCCGCGATTAAGGGAGCCGCCGCCAACCCGACCAAAACCGGGTTGGAAACACCCTCCGGGGTTTTTAAACGATATTCAAAAGCATCCAGGGTTGCAGCCGCAGGCTTCAGCGTTGAACTCAACTGCCGCGTCGGTGCTTCCCGGGGAATTTCTATTTCGACCTCAACCTGCTCAAGAGCCTTCCCATCTATCGCAAGGTTGCTAGCGCTTTTACCACCGGGCAAATTGCGGCCGTAGAGCACAAATTTGCTTTTCGTCCCTGGCAGGCCCGCGGCGGGCAAAATGAAATCAATCCATGGGCCGGTCCTGACGCCTAGCCGGTAAAAATATTCACCGCCGCCGCGAAAGAGGAAGTCATAAGCCTTAACCCGATACTCCCCATCCGCCGGGACCGTCGAATCCAGCAGGCCGCCATTGCGGCTGCGATCGAGTTCTTTGCCCGTCGAATCGTATAAAATCAAAGCGGCGTCCATTCGCGAATCGATTTCACGGGCATCGCATTCCACCAACACTCGCTGCCCCTTTTTTGTCGTGAACTTGTAAAAGCTGAAGGTGTTAGGTTCCGCGCGACCATTAACTACCGAATTGAGCGCGACCGGACAGGCCGCGACCGAAGTGCTATTAGTGGTGGGCGCGGTGATTTCGGGGAGGTCGCCGGCCACGAAGGCGCGCGGATTTGAGATGCCAAACCTGCCGGCCACTCGCGCTTCGTAAATGCCCGGCGCAACCTCGGCAGCGATAGTGACCACAAACTGGTTCGGGATGGGCACGCCGTTGGTCTCCCCTTTCTTCTGCCGAGCGGAGATGCCGGGGTCCGAAAAACGCAGATCGGTCGCCTCGTCCAGATCGGCCCCGGATATCGTTACCTCAAATTGAGTGCCCACCTTGCCTCCGGGTGGAAAAACCGTGAACAACCTTGCCAGCGGCAACTCACCGAGCACAGTCTGCCGCCCGGCGAGTCCAATCATCAAAACAAGCAATGAAGAGAGGACTCGCACCATGTGGAAGATGCTACTTAATAACCCTCCGGCGAGCAACGCGCCATCGGGGTCTCGTGCTCGGGGCTTATCCCTGATTGGGCGATTTTTGTGGCGCGCGGAATCACTAACGGTCAGTGATTGAACAAAAACTCTTTTGTGTTAATCAAAGCCCAGATGATGTCCTCGTAGCCCTGCTGCTTCCCTGGATTTGCCTCGGGTTTACCATCCTTAGCCTGGGTGCCCGTCTTTTTTTGCAGATGATTCAGCGCCAGTTGAAGCTCCCCGGCGTTCGGCTCGCGCGAATAAACCGCGGCATACAAATCGCGGATCTTCGAACTATCCTCACGCTCGGTCTGCCGCGCCAGCAACGCGGCACAGCCGTTGGTGCTGGTTAATTTATCCTGCACATCCTTCGAGTTCAGCAGGTGGAGGCTTTGCGCCAGGCTGGCATCCTGGGACCGTTCGCATTCGCACGAACTCGAAGAATCCGGCCGGCCGAAAACGGACAGGAAGTAGGAGTTGGCGTTGAAGCTATTGTCCGGCAATTGCACGGCCCGCGTGCCGGAGGGCAAGCCCTCGAACTGGCTCTCGCCGTGTGTCGTTTCATCCACGGCGTCCAACAGCACTTCCGCCGTCAAACGTTTGGGATAGTAGCGTGAGAAATATTGCTTATCCACGGTGTTGAATTGGTTGGGCAGGGAACTCAATTGATACACCTGAGAACGGCAAATCGTCCGCACCAAACCCTTCAGGTCGAAACCGGTTTCGACAAAATTTTTGGCCAGGGCATCCAGCAACTCGGGGTTGGTGGGCGGATTGGTTTCGCGCATGTCGTCCTCCGGATCGACCAGACCGCGGTTAAAGAAATGCTTCCAGTACCGGTTGACGAGGGCCCGGGCAAAAAATGGATTGTTCTTGCTGGACATCCAATCCGCAAGGGCCTGACGCGCGTCGTCATCCGGCGACAATTTCAGCGGGGCTTCCCCAAGCCCGGCGGGCGACACCGCCTGCTTCGTCTTTTTGTTCGTGGCGGTCGGCAAGGTGCGTTTCGCGTAGATGATTTCCTCCCCGGGTTGCGCGCCGGATTTTCGGCCCACCTGGGAAAAGAAAGCGGCGAAGCTATAATAATCCTGCTGGCTCCATTTTTCGAAGGGATGATGATGGCATTGGGCGCATTGCAGCCTTAAGCCGAGAAAAAGCTGAGCTGAATCCTCCAATTGGGAATTGGGATTTGTTACCTGGCGATACCAGGCCACGGCCGGGTTTTGGGTTAAGTCACCCGAGGCGGCGACGATCTCGCGAGCAAACCGATCGTACGGCTTGTTTTCCATCAAACTGTCGCGAATCCAATCATAGAACGCATAGGTGCCGCGGGTATGCGTGGGCCCCCCCCGTTTGTTTCGCAGCAACGCGCTCCATTTGTTCGCGAAGTAATCCGCGTAATCTGTGCTTTCCAGAAGCGTTTCGATCCACTTGTCGCGTTTGGCCGCATCCTTGTCGGAGACAAATTTCCTCGCCTCCTCGGCGGTGGGCAACCGGCCGGCAATGTCAATGCTGACGCGGCGGATGAAGGTCGAGTCGTCGCAAATATCGGAGGGAGGCATGCCCACCGTCTTGAGCTTTTTGAAAACCAGTTCGTCGATAAAATTCTTTGCCACGGGCAGGTTCTCAACGGGGGCACCGAGGGGAATCGTGGCTCGAAACACCGCAACCTTTGCCTGATACCGCACCATTACGGCGACATCTCCCGGCTGATTGAAAACCTTTACCCGTCCGGTTTCATCGGTTTTGGCCAGTCCTTTGTCATTTGGCTCATACAAGGCGCTGCGGGTCACGTCTTCAATGGTGCCATCGGTGTAGTAAGCGGTGACGGCCAGTTGTTGTTCTCCATCGAACGGCAGTGTGCGTTCCCGGGGAAACACTTCAATTTTGGCAACCGTAGGGTCGGATGGCTCGCCATAGGGCATCCCCTGAGTGATCCATCTGACGATTAATTTGTAGTCATCCGCGTCGAGCTCCAGTCGTTTCCCGCCCCCGTGAGGCAAGGTGGCCGTGGCTTTAAGCAGCAATAGACTCCGGTCGGGTGCGGCCGGAAACAATCGGCGTCCACGCGCCTCCCGGGTCAGATGCTCGTAATCCTCTGTGGGCTCAAACCCAAGCAATGAAAGCCTGAATCCATTTTGGCCGCTCGCCTTTCCGTGGCATCCCCCCGCGTTGCATCCGGCTTTTGTGAAGATCGGCACAATCTGGTTGGGAAAATTTACCGGGCGCACATCCTTGAATTGTTCCACCACCACATCGAGACTGGCACTTGTGTCGGCCTGACTCCGCGCGGTGATCGTTGCCGTTCCTTCGGCGAGGGGGGTGATCCGGCCGGTTTTGCTGATCTGAATGATTCCAGCGGGTGACGATTGATACGTGACTTCCCGGGTCCAGTCACGAACCGCCCCATGGGTGAAATTCGCGGTAACCAGCAACTGCTGCCGCGCATCCGCTCCGCGCAGGTGCAGCACTGCATTGCTCTGAGCAGTGGACGCCGGCTGCGCTGATATCTCCAAGCCCGTCAAAGCGCCCAGCGAATCGGCGGCCTCGCCGGCGGTAATGCGGCAGACTCCGGACAAACCGCCGATCAACAGCAGTGAGGGAATCAGCCACTTACGACGTTGCGGCATAACCGGGAATCGTATCATCCGCGACAAGGACGAGCAATGCAGCATCGGCCCGAAAGCCAGGACGTTTCGCAAGAAAGTGCTTAACGCCATAGCCGGGCCTCGCTCAAATCAGCTCCTTCATCGGCTGATGGCCATCCACGATGAAATGCGGGCGGCCGGAAAGATCGCTGACCGTCGCCTTGGTGACATCAATTCCGAGGTTGTGGTAAAGCGTTGCGAAAACCTCGCCGAATGCGACTGGCCGTTCTGCAGGTTCGCCACCCAGACGGTCGGTTTCACCAATTGCCTGCCCAGTCTTCATCCCGCCGCCGGCCAGAAGGGCGCACGAAACCTTTGGCCAATGATCGCGGCCGGCATCCTTGTTGATCACCGGCGACCGGCCGAATTCCCCCCAAACGACCACGGAAACATCTTTGTCGAGTCCGCGTTGATGCAAATCCTCGACCAGCGCAGTAACTCCCTGGTCCAACAAAGGCAAATCGTTCCGCGCATTCTGATGGTTGTTGCCGTGGTAATCCCAGAAACCGAAGGCAACCGTGACGCAACGCGCCCCCGCTTCCACCAAGCGGCGTGCCGCCAAAAATTGTTCCATCAACATCGGCGCCGCATCACCATGCGGTTTCGGATCGCCCTTCCCATAGCGTTCGAGAATTCTCTTGTCCTCCTTCTGCAAATCGAGCGCGTCCAGCAATTTGCTAGAGGTCAGCATTCCAAAGGCCTGCTGATTGAAGGCGTCCAACCCTTCCATCACGCCGCTCGCGTCCACATCGCGCCGGAAATTGTCGAACCCGCGGAGCAACATTTTGCGATCGCCCAACCGGTCGAGATCCACCCCATTGAGCACCATATCCGCTTTGCCGTTGCCTTCCGGACTAAAGGAACGATGGCTGACTCCCAGAAATCCGGGGCCCGCATCGTTGTAGGGACGATGCTGCATTTTTGGCTCCAGGCCAATAAACGGCGGCACAGCGGGATCGGCCGGCCCGAGCAATTTCGAAACTACGGACCCGAACGTCGGCCAGCCGCCGGGTGGTTGGTTGCGCTTGGATCTCCCGGTGAAACAAAAAAAGTCCGAGTGATCGTCCACTCCGTCGGCAATGGTTTTGATGGGAATCAATTTGTCCATCATCGAAGCCATGCGCGGCAGATGCTCGCAAATTTGAATTCCCGGAACGTTGGTCTTGATTGGTTTAAATTCTCCTCGGATTTCTGCTGGCGCATCCAGCTTCAAATCGAACATATCCTGGTGGGGCGGCCCGCCAGGCAGATAAATCATGATGATGGCTTTGTGGGATTTGCAGATACCGGACTGGGTCTCGGCCTCGAGCAATTGGGGCAGCGCGAGTCCGCCCAAACCCAAGGCTCCGATCCGGAGAAAATTCCTGCGGGAGATCCCGTCGCAGAAGCGATTCCGTTGACCGTAGATGGTTAGCATTCGCTAAACCAGCTCCGGCATGGGTTGACAGCCGCCCTCGACCAGGTATTGGGGCCGGCCGGAAAGATCGGGAATTGTCACTTTGCTGACATCGATGCCGAGATTCTGATACAGGGTGGCGAACACCTCGCCGAATTGCACCGGCCGCTCGGAGGCTTCGCCGCCCAGCCGGTCGGTCGCGCCAATGACCTGGCCCGTCTTCATTCCGCCGCCTGCCAGCACCGCGCAGGAAACCCGCGGCCAATGATCGCGGCCCCCATCCTTGTTGATGGTTGGCGTGCGGCCAAATTCCCCCCAAACCACTACCGAGACATCCTTGTCGAGTCCGCGTTGATGCAAATCCTCCACCAACGCGCTTAATCCCTGGTCGAACAACGGAAGATCCTGACGCAAGGCGCCGAAATTATCGCCGTGATGGTCCCACCGGCTGAACGCCAGCGTCACGCAACGGGCGCCTGCCTCCACAAGCCGGCGCGCCACCAGGAAATGTTCCATGAGTTTCGGGCCACCGTCATCACGATTTTTGGGATCGCCCTTGCCATAGCGTTCCACGATACGCTTGTCTTCCTTTTGCAGGTCAAGGGCCTCCAAGAGTTTGCTCGATGTCAAAACACCAAACGCCTGCTCGTTGAAGGCATCCAAACCCTCCATCAACCCGCTGGCGTCCACGTCACGGCGGAAATTGTCGAACCCGGACAGGAGACTTTTGCGATCCGCGAGACGGTCGAGCGTAACCCCATTCAGGACCATGTCCGCTTTCCCTGCTCCTTCAGGTTTGAACGGAGCGTGCGCGACCCCCAGAAACCCTGGCTTGCCAGGGTCGGCCCACTCCATGTGCCCCATTTTAGGCGCGAGACCAATGAACGCGGGCACGGCTTTGTCCACGGGACCCTGCAGTTTAGAGATCACCGATCCGAGCGATGGCCAGCCTCCTGGAGGTTGGTTGGACGTTAAATGCCCCGTCATGCACTGGAAAGCATCGTGGTTGTCCTTGGCACCGACCATGGACCGGATCACAGTCAATTTGTCCATCACGCTTGCGATCCGCGGCATGTGTTCGCAAATTTGAATCCCCGGAACTTTCGTTGCGATGGGTTTGAATTCCCCACGAATTTCGGATGGGGCGTCCAGCTTCAAATCAAACATGTCCTGATGCGATGGGCCACCAGGCAAGAAGATCATGATGACCGCCTTGTGCGATTTTCGGATGCCCGATTGGGCCTCAGCGCGCAGCAGTTGCGGCAGTGTCAGCCCTCCCAGCGCCAGCGAACCAATCTTGAGGAAATTCCGGCGCGATACGCCGTCGCAAAAGCGCGATTTATTCCCGTAGATAGTTAGCATAACCTCGGCGCAAACAGCCCAACAAAAGGATCATTTCCATGCCGGGCACGCATAAAAATGTGCTTTTCCGGCCTATAAAGTCAAGCCTGGATGGCTCCCAAAAGCACAGCGGGACAGCCCTTGCCAGGCTGTCCCGTCCGTACAATTCGTGAAGCCGGGCGCTCGGCGCCCGTGGCGTTCCAGAGGCTTATCGCCCGTGCGTTTCTATTTTGTCATCCAACCGCCAGGATAAGGTGTTCTCCGCCGGTTGGTTGCCCCGCAGACCGTTTACGAAAGTCGAAACCTCCGTCAGTTTTTGCTCGAGGCTTTGCACTTTTCGCGTGGATTCCGCCGCGGATTGCTTCGCCTCGTCGCGCTCTTTCTCGGCGCGAGTGAGCAGCGCCCGGAACGGTTCGACGGCCGCGCGCGCTTTTTTCTCCGCTTCAGTTTCCCATAAAGCCTGCGCGGCGAGATGGCGGGCATCGGACTGAGCCGTCAGTTGGGCTACCAATTCGTCCTCGCGGTGCCGCGCCTTGCTGAGAATTGCCTCTTCCTTCTGCTGCATTTCTTTGCGCAGGTGTGATTCGAGCTCACGCAGGGCGCTCTCGGAGTCCGCCTCGCGGCGGCGGACAGCGTCTTTGGTCTGTGCCTGCATCTCAGCCCGAACCCCATCTAGTTTGGCCTGCCAGTGCTGATCGCGCTGACGCAGTTTCGACAACAGGAGTTCTTCTTTTTGCTGTGCGTCCTGAGAGAAGCGGGTTTCCGCAGCGCGCACCCGCAGCTCGGCCTGGCGCTCGGCCTCTTCCTCACGCGCCCGCAAGTCGGCGACGCGCTGATTTTGCAACTCGGTTTCCCGGGCTTCCGCAGCCAACAGAAGCTCCTGTTCGCGTTGCTTGAGCCGCGCATGGAACGCGAGTTCCTTCTGTTGCAATTCCTGCTTCAAACGCGCGTCGGCTTCGCGGGACTGGCTTTCCAATCGCCGTTCCAACTCCGCCTCGCGGCGGCGAAATTCCTGTTCGGTCTGAGTTTGCGCCTCTTTGAGCCGCGAATCGAATTGAGATTGCAACTGTTGCTCGCGCTGCTTCAGCCGGAATTGCGCAACGTCCTCGCGCTGCCGGGCCTCCTGGCTCCATTGCGCTTCCACCTCGTGGGCGCGGGCCTCGATTTGGCGTTCCAGCTCTGCCTCGCGCAAACGGACGCTCTGCTCCAGCTTGGTCTTTTCCTCGGCCAACCGCGCGTCGAAATGTATCGCCAGCTCCTGCTCGCGCTGGCTGAGTCGGTGCTCGAATTCGGATTCACGCTGACGCAGCGTTTTCTCAAATTCCAATTGCTGGCGATCCAGCCGGTGTTTTTCCTGGCGCAGGACCTTTTCCACCTGGCGCGCGACATCTTCCTCGGCCTGGTTCAAGCGGAGTGACAGGGCGTCCGCTTGTTGCTTGAGCTGCGCTTCAGCGTCGTCCCGCGCCATCTGTGCAGCTTTCAAATCATGCGCCAGCCGCGCCGAGCTTTCCACCGCGGCCAATTCCGCGTCTGCCACCTGGCGGCGGGCCTGAATGACCTGGGTTTTGCAATCTTCGGTCACTTCCATGAGCTTCTTATGGTGCTCCTGCATCAAGGCGGTGCGCTCGGTTTCGCTGGCCGCGCGTTGCTCGTCCAGTTCCTGCCGCAGGGCGCTGACCCGCTCGGACCACGCGTTCTGCCGCATTTGGATCTGCCGTTCAACCTCTGACTTCTGCAAATCCCGCAGGGCGTCCTTTTCCAGCACAGTGCGATTAAGCGTATCAGCCATGCCCGCAAGTTTGGCGACCCATTCGCTTTCGTTGCGCTTGGCCGTCTCCGCATGTTGCTCCTGAATCTTTAACAACTCCGCTTCGTGCTCGGTCGTGGCGGCGCTGAGGGCCTCCCGAGCCGCTTGCAATTCCACTTCCCGTTCGCACAACGCCTGGTCGGCGGCCGCCCGCTCCGCGGCGATCGCGCGATCGCGCTGCGCGATTTGGCCGGCGGCCTCGCCTGCAAGACGTTCGGCCCGCAATATCTTTTGCCGGCCGGCGCGGATATAGAGCCAATGCAACCGGCGCCCGAAGAATCCCAGGCGATAAGCGGGTTGCTTCTGCTCGGGCTTAAACACCGTCGAGAAGCCGATCTCCACCATCAAGGTCGGCAGAAACGCGACGATGAAGGCCAGGACCGGATAAACCCAAATGCGCACCATGCTGATCTGGTCGGTCAAAACGTCCCCACGTTCCTTCGCCGTGGCCTTGATGGACATGGGACGTTCGCCCTTGAACAGGCCGCGAACGATCTCCACCGTGGTTGCGATACGATGGACCTGGGTGTTCCGGATGGCGGCTTCGCGCGCCTCGTAATAGCCCTCGGCCTTCTTGCGGCACGCGTCGATTTCCGCCCGGATGCCATCCACTTTTTGGACCGCGACCGCGAGCTGCTGGTCAACCTGTTTCTCTTCGGCGTTCAATGCCGCGGTCAGGGCGGCCTGGGCGGCGGCCAGTTCTTCCCGCTGGCTGTCGGTTTTCTCGCGCTTGCTGCTCGAGCGTTTATCGAATTCCTCACGCAACCGGCGTGCGTCGGCGTCCACTTGCGCCACACGCTCGCGCCGCTTGTTATTCACGGTTACCAATTCGGCTTCCTTGGCCTTAATCTGAGATTCCAGCTCGGTCACCAGCGTCGGCTTGAGCAATGAGTTGGCCTCGCGTTCGGGCGGCACGCCCGGCGAAACCGGCTCGCGCATCAGTTTCCGCCGCAGAAAACTGGCGTTGTCATACTCGGCCTTGTCCTTTTCGTACTCCGTCTTTTTATTGGTGTACTCCGCCATCTTCGCTTTGTACGCGTTCTCGATCCGGGCTTCCTGGGCGTTCCAATCCTTGGCGCGTGCCATTTCAACTTCGCGACGGGCGCGCAGGTCCGCGATCGCCTTGTTAAGCTGTTCCGTATCGGCGTTGAACTGCTGGATGATCGTCGCCTGTCGGGCGTCCACTTCCGACAGTTCCTTCTTTTGGTAGTCCGTCAGGCTGATGGCGTCTTTGCGCACTTCCTCGTTGCGCTTGAGTGATTCCTCCAGGTCGGCTTTGGCTTTGTTCCGTTTTGCGGTCAACTCGGCCAGTTTGCGTTCACGCTCGGTTTTCTTCTGCTCGATGCCGGACAACTCGCCGGTAAGCTGTGCAATCTTGACCTCCTCAGCGGTCGCCTTCTCGAGCATCTGACTGGCGGGAGTCATGGCCACACCCATTTCGTACACCGCCATGTCTTTCACCAACTGGAAAGTCAGCACGCAGATCAGCGGCAGGCCGATCATCAGCATGAATCCTTTTTGCCATCCGCACCGGGAAGCCGTCCAGATCGCCAAAGGCAGTTTCAACAGCTCGACCGCAAGAATCGTCGCGCCAATGGGCCCGATGCCAAAAAACGTCACGCCCATCCCCTGCGGCAAACAGACCACCTGCTGGTACTTCCAACCAGTCGCCAGAATGACGAATTCGGTGATCGTTGCCATGACCAGCAACGGGAGCGTCAGGTAAGAAACCTTTTTGGTCTTCAACCGTTGCCACGGAGAAAAACCGGTGTCCGACGAAGTTTGGGATGAAGTAGTGTCCTGGAATGGAGTTGGATTGGAATTGTTCACGATGAAACCTCTTTACGTCTAATCACCCGTGCTCCCAAGCACCTAACGTGCCAGTGGGTGCTTAACCGGGAGACCTGCCTTTCACGCAATAACTTATCCTTAAGGCTCTTCGCTCGACTAAATGGAGCTTTGCACCCTTCCGCGCCGTGTTCGGGGCATGAGGAAGCGAGGTTGGGGCAGTGGTGTCAAAAATTCTTACTGCGCTCGCGTTTCACAAAACGCGGGTTTTGAACCTTCGTCGGACAACTTTTCGCGTTGCAGGCTGGCAGCCAAGAAACCGGGCGGCCGCATCAAGGAGCTTTTCCGCTTTTTCCTTTTGAAAGGATTTCCTGATTCAGGCGGCTCAGGCCGGCTATGGAATCGATGCTAACGTCCGCCGAAGGATAGGTTTCAAGAATTTTGGGATCGAGAGCATAGTGGCCTTGCTTAACGAAAACCGTGGTGACCCGCTCTCTCCATACCGACTTGATCGCGGCCAGAAGACGCAGCTTATCGTCCACCATGACGTAGTGTTGGGCAGGATAACGCCGTGCGACATCCTCCAGTTCGGCTTCTTTGTGAATGTAGATCAGGACCCGGCCTTCCATTGCCCTGGCCAGTCCGGACCGCTCCACCTTGTGCGGTTGAAACACCACATCGCCATCGGACAATATCACGGGCAACGCCCAGGTCTTGGTGCGTTCAATAACTTCCAGCGCGCCGGGAAATAGCCGGTCAGCAAAGGGATAATTGATGAGAAAATGTGAAATGGTGAGCAAACCGGTTTCATGAGGGTAGGCCCCGCGAACGCGTTGCAAGGATCCCAGATAATCCGCATATCCGAGTTCGGAACGCAATTGTTCCATGATCTCCCAATATCGATTTGCTGCTTTCGGTCCAACCACTTCAACCAAATGGCGTCTTAGATCGGCGGTCACCGCGTCGTTATTGAGCAGGGTATTGTCCACATCGAACAACACCACCGTTCCAACAAGATCCTTCGCCCGCTCGATCATGATCAGAAGCTAATTTGTATGGTAAACAGTTGCGACAAAAAGCCGCGGCCATCAATGGTTCGGTCTAGAATCATAACCCCATTGCAGAGGTGTACCAGAACATTAGGGTCAAATCGGAAACACTCATAATCTTTTCAACCAATTCGAAAACAATTATGCCAGATAAAGCTACATTGCAACGCGCCCGCCGCGATAAACGCCAGGGTAAATCGGCTTCAACTCAAGCGGGCGAATTCGTGCGGGAGGAGATGGACCATATTCGTGAAGGCAAGCACGGGGCGCGCTCGGCGAAACAAGCGATTGCCATCGGTTTAAGCAAGGCACGGAGGGCAGGCGTCGATCTCAAACCGCCCGCACGCGGGCGCGTCTCCGAGAAGACTCGTCGCAGCGCAGTGAGCGCGTATCGCAAAGGCCAGCGCCACCAATCGGTTTCACGCAAGCGTTCCCGAGCCAGCGTACGCGCGCTCAAGAAGGAGAGCCGTTCCGCGGCATCCCATCGCGCATTATCCCGCCAGGCGAGATCGTCAGCGCGTCGTCGAGGTCCTACGAATCGCAGTATGGCGGCGCAGAAAGCAGCGCGGACCCGCACACGGTCTCAGCGACGGTGGAGTTAAGGCCCCCAAGCGGTTTCACACTTGCGGTGCATCTGCAGGCGTCCCGAATTGACCCAAGTGCGGCGGTCGAATTGAGGAGCGAGGGTTGGTAGAGTCGTGACCAGCTTCGGTCGCGAGATGCCGTCTAGTCAAGGTCAGCCGCGACGGGCAACTTCGATTTTAGCGATGTCGATCTTGCCCATCTGCATCATCGCGTTGAAGGCACGTTTCGCCGCAGCGCGATCCGGATCGGTTATCGCTTGCATCAAAGCGATAGGAGTGATCTGCCAGGAGATGCCCCATTTGTCCTTGCACCAACTGCACGCGCTCTCCTCGCCCCCGTTCCCGACGATCGCGTTCCAATAGCGATCGGTTTCGGCCTGGTCTGCCGTTAGCACCTGAAATGAGAACGATTCGTTGTGCTTCATTTCCGGACCGCCGTTGAGACCGACGCAAGGAATGCCCATCACGGTAAAATCCACCATCAACACATCACCTTCTTTGCCAGCGGGGTAGTCACCAGGTGCGCGGTGGAGAGTGCCAACCGATGAATCGGGGAATGTTTTGGCGTAAAAGCGGGCGGCCTCCTCAGCATCACCATCATACCAAAGGCAAACTGTGTTCTTTGCGGGCTTTGTCATATATACCCTCCAATAACTCACGCGAAGGCAAAGTCAAAGGATCCTCGCAAACTTTGCAATGGGCTTTCCCGACGGAGCCAGCGGCGTGGAAGTTCCCTTGTCGCTACGGCCTAACCATGTCAGGCGCTCACCCTACCCCACCCCCCTTTCCTAAAATAAGCGTTACAGCGTAACATGTTTTTATAAAACGCTGGGATGAAGCTATTTAAGCCTGGTGACGAGCGTAACATTGAGCGTTACAGAGGCGTAACATGAGCGTAACAAATTAGGATTTGAAGGCTAGCGGCACGTAGTTGGCGTGGTGGCCAAACTTTGAAAGGAACGTCCTGACTTTAAATTGCCCGGGCCCCCGGCTTCAGCTAATAGCACCAGACTGGACTTGTTTAGCTGCCGGACTGAGGCTACCGCGACTTAAGAAATTTTCCGGATGCATCAGCGCCTCCGCTTGCGCGGATTCCCCCCAGCATGCCTTGCATGAATGAATCCTCGTCCAATTCCTCTTCAGCGACGGCTTTAGCCATCATTCCGAGTTTTTCAAATACATGTGGCGTTTCACCATCCAGCGGTTGGGGCACACTCAGCAATGCATAATCTACGCGTTCCGCGGCTTTGAGGCTCCGCCAGGTGCAACTTTGCCTTATCCTTATCCTTCGAGCTGATAAATGCCTTGGGCACCTGAATGTATGGCTGGTTTGCAGATCCACTAAAGCAGCCTGGCGGCCCTTGGGAAGGGCTTCGACCGGATTTTATTTGGCAACCACAGCGCTATGGGTTGGTTGTGAAACTTGTTCTGAAATTTTTCTGGTCAAATGCGAAGTCATCACTAAAAGTAACGCAAATCCCAAGCAGTCCCTCGGGGACAACTTACCTATGAACCACACATGCTTTCGCGTTTCAGTGAAAATGCTGTTCTTGCTGGCTTGCCTGGCAGGCATTCGCGCGCCTGGCGCCGGCGCGGTGTTTGTCGGGACGAACGCGCCGGGCGCGGCCAGCAATTTTGCCTTCACCAACCCGGTCGCGGTAACTAATTTATCGCTGACCATCTCAAACAACACCGGTGGCGCATTCTCGCATCTGCTGCTCAAGCAGGGCGGCACGCCGACCGATAGCGACTACGATTTCATCGCGCAGCTCGATGGGGCTCCGAGCAGTGTGACCAATGCCATCAATCTGCAACTGCCCGAGGTAGCCGCGGGGATGTATGGCTTCCGCGTCCGTACACCCGGTAACTCCGCCGAGCACGCTTTCGTCGTCACGCTCCTGACTAACATCACGGACCTGAGGACCGCGACCCATCCGGCGACAAAACCCCAAAGCTCAGTCAGCACCGGCAGCCTGACCACTGGACAGTTCCACTATTTTCGCATCGAGATCCCCACCGCGTCCCCTGGGTGGCGTCTTGTCCTCAATTCCTCGGGACCCGGCAATGGAGAAATTTACGTCAGGAAAAACGCCTTGCCGGACACCGGTAGCTTCGACAAGCGCGTGGTAGGCCTTACCAACGCAACCATCGTTTACACAGACGCGGAACTCACCGCGGGCGGCGCCTATTTCATTGCTGTCAGAGCCAACGGCGGCGCAACCGGCTATACGCTTTATTCCGAGAGCGGTTATCTCACGACTCTCACCTGGGACCCGGGCACGACTCCGGGCGGCACACAGGTTTACTCGAACTCGAACCCGGCCGGCGGGTTCTTCTATTTCAAAATGCAGACGCAAAACGCAGGCATTGGGGCATGGCGTACGGCGCTAAAAGTTTTCAGCGGCGAAGCGGATGTTTTCCTGAAGCAGGGCGCCCCGGCCTCAGATACGGATTACAGCTTTCAATCAAGCCGGACTGGCTCGGACGGAATGGTTCTTCATGCGTCCCAGTTCTCAGCCGGCCAGGATTGGTTCATCACCGTGCGCGCAACCCCCGGCGCCACGTGGACATTAACGTCCGGGGAAGTATTCGCCTACGACCTTGGGCCGCTGGCGGCCGATGCCTCGAGCAGCACGAATGTCCACATTCTGCCGGAAGGCATGGCCTTTTTTAAAACCACCATCGTCCCCGGAACGCTCGCCTGGAGGCTGGGCCTGAACGGCGCCACCAATGCGCTCTACGTGAAAAAATCTTTTGTGCCGCTGCCTAATGCGTACGAACAGGCGCAGGCGCGTGCGATGTTGCTGGTCGAGCCCTACCTCGCCGCGGCCACCTTCAACGGGACGTTTTTCGTCTGCGTGCCGGGCGATCCGGGCACAGCGCTCAACCTCGATTCGCGGCAGCAGCCTGTCACGGACATCCCATTCGGCACGAACCTGAATGCCATCGTCACCACAACGAATTTTCCCTACCTCACGTATCGCGTCTCCGTGCCCGTGCAACAAATCGCGTGGCAATTAAATCTCGCGGGGATTTCCGGCGACGCGAATCTGGCGGTACGCCGCGACAAGGCGCCGAATGAATTTCAAAACGACGCCTTTTCCGATTTGCCGGGCTCGGTCGGCGACAGCGTGACCCTGGTGCCGCCGGCATTGAGCGATGGAACATTTTACGTGACGGTTTATGCCACCGGCGCGTTCAACTGCGCCTTCAGCAACGGCAATCCCGTCATCACGGACGTGAATTACATTTTCGGCATCACCAACGACGCGCCGACACGAGCGGGCTGGCGATTTTATCGGGTGCCAAACATCGCGCAGCAGCTTGGCACGCTCGGCTGGGATTTGGTGTTGAGCAACCAGCCACCGGGCACTGAGCTGGCACTGCGCCAGAACGCCGTTCCGGGCCGGTGGAACTTTCGCAATGCGGATGGCGATTACGGCTACGGTTCTCAAGGATATGTAGATGTTTCCGGCCTGAACGGTTTTATCCAGCGCCCGGGACATCAGGCCGACATTTGGTACATCGGCGTATATTCGCCGACAACCGCACTCGGAAATTTTGTTCTCACCGGCAGCGAACTGACCGGCCAGACGATTGCCTTCGACGCGGGCGCAGGCACGAGCATGGCCGTCACCAACCAACCCCCGGGCAAATGGAAATACTTCCGCATTGATGTGCCGACGAACACGTTCGGCTGGGACTTGCGGCTGATAAACGCCACTAACGGCAACCCGCTCTTCTGTGTGCGCCGCGATCAGTTGCCGGATGCAATTACCACCAGCTTCTCCCCGCAATCCTCACCGACCTGGCCATCGGGCGAACGCTGGGCGGGGCAAGCCGATTGGACCGGCTACCTGAACGCGCCGGACGGATCGCCGGCGCATTCGCCGGCCATCGCCTGCGGCATGGGAAATCCGCTCCAGGCTGGCACGTATTACGTCGGCGTGATTGACCCCACCGGAAGCAGCAGTTTCACCTTGCAGAGCCGTGGCATCGGAACGGGCTTTGCGATTCCCATTCGCGATCTGAATTATTCCGGCGCGGGCAGCAGCACAAACCTTGCGGGCCTCGCCGCGCGCGAAGCCGCGTATTTCCGCGTGGTCGTCCCGAGCAACTCGCCGAGTTGGAAAGCCAAACTTACCTCCACCGCGGGCGAATCATTACTGCAAGTGGCAAAAGATTTTCTGCCAAACATCCGCAACGGCAACCAGGTGGTCGCCGGTTACGGCGGCAAGCGCATGCAGCAACCTGGCAATGAACATTTCGCGCTGCTGCCAAATGACGGCTTCTCCACGATTGCCGCGGGCACCTATTATCTCGCGGTGGTGGGCGAAGGGGTCGGGCCGGATTCCACCCAGGGCCGCGTCGGCGCCGGCATCAGCGATTACACGCTGGCGAGCCTCGGCGCTGTCCCCGTCACCGACCTCGGCACTTTAACGAACCTGGACATCCTCCGCACCAACGCGCTCGAAGCCGGCGAACTGGCGGCTTATCGTTTCAGCGTGGCGTCCAACGTGCAGGCAATGGAAGTGCGGCTTGAAAATCGCACAGGGAACCCACGCTTTTATTTCCGGCAGATCAACGCGCTGGTCCAGCCGAATGGGTTCGGTTTTTGCGATACGCCCACCTTCGAGGGTGGATACGCCAATGCCTACGCCGGGGACACTCTGGTGCCCCTGGCGAATCCGGCCGCATCCGTCTATTCGATGACCGTGCTGGCGAGCGTCAATGGAAGTTGCCTCGTCACGAACGCGACTTACATCGCCCGGCTCCACCCCGTCACGGCCGCTCCACTCGCCTTCGACGGCGGCACAGCTTCCGTGACCAACCACGAGCCGGGGTCCTGGCGATTTTTCGCGGTGACGGTGCCGTCCAACGCCGTCGGCTGGGACGCGCGGCTCATCAACGTCACCAACAACGCGCCCGGCGTTAAACCGCAGTTGTTCATCTGCCGCGACCTCTTTCCCCCCGGCACCGGCTCAATCGGCTTGAATGCCCCCTCGTGGGGCAGCGGCTACCAGGTGGTCGGGGACGTCGACTGGACCGGTTATAATTACAATGCCGACGGCACGGAGGCGCATGCGATGATGCGGGCGATGGGCATGGGCAATCCGCTCGAGCCGGGAAATTATTTCATTGGCATCCTGGACAACGTCGGCAGCAGCTACACGGTGCAGAGCCGTGGCATCGGCACAAACATGAGCATCATCGTTCGCGATTTGAATTTCTCGGGCCCCGGCAGCAGCACCAATGGCAGCGGCCTGCCGCCGCGGGAAGCCGATTATTACCGCGTGGTCATTGCCAGCAACACGCCAAGCTGGAGATTGCGCCTGACCAACAGCGTCGGTGAAGCGTCCCTGTTGATTCAAAAAGGTGCTCTGCCCAATCCCATCGCTCCGCCCGGTGGTTCGACACAAAATCTCACTGGCGGGCGCAAGCAACAGAGAATCGGCGACGAACAATTCGCTCTCCTGGCCGACGACGGTCTGACCAACATCGCGCCGGGCACGTACTACCTGGCCGTGGTGAGCGAAGGTGTTGGACCCATTCCCAACCAGAGCCGCTCCGGCGCGGGCCCGGTCAGTTACAACCTCGCCAGCCTGGGCACGGTGCCGGTAATTGATCTCGGCAGCGTGACCGTCGCGGACTTGGTTCACACCAACTCCCTCCCCGGCGGCGGCATGGCGGCTTATCAATTCACCGTCCCGCCAGGCACATTGAGCATCGAGTTAAGTTTGGAAAACACCACCGGCGCTCCGGAGATCAGCGGCCGGAGAATTGACCGCGTCGTCGCGCCGTTCTGGAGTATTTTCGGATTCGATTATTCCGGGTCGGAATCGGGACAGGGGCGGGTTTTCGGCGGCAGCCTTGTCACACTTTCAAGTCCCAGCAACGGTGTCTATAGCGTCAGCGTCAACGCAACCACCACTGGCGGCCCTGTACCCGCCGACTACACATTGCGCGTCCATGCGCTCACTGTCACCGAACTCGCCTTCGATGGCGGGACGGCGCCGGTTACCAACCAGAACGCCGGAAGCTGGCGTTATTTTCACGTCACTGTGCCGCCGGACACGCTTGGCTGGGACCTCCGGCTGGTCAACGCGAGCAGCAACACCCCCGTCCTGGTCGTGCAGCGCGACACTCTCCCTGATGTGCCCAGCGGAAACACTTTTGGCCGCAACAACGTGACCAACTGGCCCAGCGGCGCGCGCTGGACGGTTGACGGGGATTGGACCGGCTACAACTCCGGTCCCGATGGCGCGGCCACCAGGATCGCCACGCTCGCCTGCGGCATGGGCAATCCGCTCGAGCCTGGCTCATATTACATCGGTGTTTTCTGCTCCGGTGGCCCGGCCAGCTACTTTGTGCAAAGCCGCGGCATCGGCATGAACCAGAGCATCCTCGTACGCGATTTGAATTTCTCCGGCGCCGGCAGTTCGACCAACATCACCGGCCTTATCGCGCGTGACGCCGCGTACTTCCGTGTGGTGGTGCCCAGCAATTCCCCAAGCTGGCGCGTGCGCGTGGCCCCAACCACGGGCGAAGCGATGCTACTGCTCAATCGCGCCGCGCTGCCCTGCGTGATCTCCGGCGGCCCGCTTTACGCCGCCCCGAACGGCGGCAAAAGTCTCAAACAACCCGGCAATGAACATTATTGTGTGCTGCCGGCCGACGGCGGAACGAACATCCCGCCTGGTACTTATTATCTCGGTGTCGTCAGCGAAGGGGTAAATCCCACGTCCAGCCGTTATGGCTCGAACTCCACGAGCTTCGCCGTTGCCAGTCTCGGCACGCTGCCCGTCATGGGCCTCGGCACGGTTGGCGCCGGCGATCTCACAGCCAGCGGTTCGCTCGAAGGCGGCGACATCGCCTCGTATCGTTTCAACGTGCCGGCCAACGCTGTCGCGGTGGAAGTGCGGCTGGAAAATGTCACCGGGCTGCCCGGGTTCACCTTGCGGCAAACCGACCGCACGGTCGCTGCATTATGGGCGGTGCTGTTTTCGTGCGATTACTCCGGCAGCGAACTTGGCGATACGGCAACGCTCTCCTCCGGCACTCTGGTCACGCCCCACAATCCTTCTGCCGGCACTTACTCCGTCACTGTCAGCGCTCACGGCACCGCCGGCAACTGCGCCGCCGGCTCGCCGGATGCCGATTACACGTTGCGCGTGCGGCAACTGTTTGCAACGAACCTTAATTTCAGCAGCGAACTCAATACCAACGGCAACACCAACGTCGTTAGCGGCGTGTTGCTCGACGATCAGCGCGCCTTCTATCGCGTAGTCGTCCCCGCCAATCTGGGAGCCGCGCCCGTCCTCGGCTGGCGCCTGGACCTCGCCGCCTCGAGTGGTGCCCCCCAGTTCCGCGTGCGTCCGGATTCGCCGCCGCAGGATGGCGGCGCCCCGCAGACACCCTTCCTTAACGGCAGCGCTCTGCTGGTACCGCCCTTCGTGACGAACGGAACCTGGTATGTGGAAGTCAAAGGCGTCGGCGCCAGCACTTTCACGCTCACCAGCCGCGGCTTCACCACCAACTCGCTCCAGCGCCCTCCGTGGGTCATGCCCGCCATCGCGCAAACTAATGTCGCGCCCGGCGTGGCCCTGCCGGAAATCGGCGATTCCGGCACGGATACAAACGGTGTCGCGCTCCCCGGCGATCGCGGCATCGATCTTGCCGACAACACCTTCCATTATTACGCCGTCACCGTGCCCGTTAATAATGCTGGCCTGCTCCGAACCGAGCTCGACGCCATCAGCGGCAATCCCAATCTTTACCTCCGGGTGACCAACGCGCCGACACTCTCGCACGACCCAAGCGGCAACGGCGGCTTCGTTTTTGACCGCGTCCTCTCTGGCCCGACCACCGAATACGGGAACTGGGTCCCCATTTCCGGCCGCTACGAATCGGCGCTCGCTCCGGGAACGTGGTTCATTGCCGTTCATGCCGCGGGGGGATCGAATTGCCGGTATCGTCTGCGCGTCGCCTGCGGCAATCCCGTCCCCAATGCGCTCGTGCAAAACCTCTCTCTGGATGGCGGCTTGGTGACGAACCAGAACCTCGCGGGCGGCGACTGGCGTTATTACCGCCTTGCCGTGCCCAGCAACGCCCCCGCGAACGTCGCCGTCAATTTCAGCCGCTCCCTTGGTAGCGCGCGCCTTTTCGTCCGTGATACCACACCTCCTGGCGACCAGGGCTCGAGCCTTGATTATGACAACATGTTCTACGCGAACAGCGCTGCGACCTGGGCAACCGACAACAAGAATCAAGGTCCATACCCTCGCTACGATTCGCCCGGGGTCGTTAACCTCTCTACCCCGCCGCTGCGGCCGGGCTCAACCTATTATCTAGGGGTCTGGTCCGGAAACGACACCACCTTTTCGCTCAGCACATCAACTAACAATGGAATGATCATCACCACCAACATCATTCCCTTCTATGGGGGATCATTGACCAATACGCTGCCGGCCAACGGCAGTCTCCTGGCCCGCGTGGATGTCCCCCCTGACGCGACCCGGTGGAAGAGCATCGCCAGCCATGCAGACACTCTCACCATTTTGCTCGAGCAGGGAACGATCCCCATCGCCGCCAGCCAGCATTATAGCTCGGGCCAAAGCCCCAACAGCAGCATCAACCAATATTTGCTGTCCAACAACGGCTGGCCCTGGCTCCCGGCGAAGTCCTACTACCTCCTCTTTACCAATACCACCGCCTCACCATCTCCCTTCACCTTCATTATGGATGGCAGAAACGCAGTGACCGACGATGATGATAACGACGGGTTGCCCGATGCGTGGGAGCGCGCCTGGTTCGGAGGACTGGGTTACAACGGCGCGAGCGATCCGGATGGCGATGGAGTCCCAAACTCCCAGGAACATTTTCTCGGCACAAACCCAACCAATGCCGCCACCCGCCCCGTGATCATCGCGTTTACCCATGGAGCGAGCAATCGGTATGATGTGCTTTTCACCGGAGAAACCGGCCAAACTTATCGCGTTCAATACAGCGCCAACCTGGCGGCCTGGAGCAATCTCGCGAGCGTGCCCGTGACCAACAGTCCCGCGACCATCAGCGATTCACCGCCTCCCGGGGTCAGCAACCGCTTTTACCGGGTGGTTTTGCCATAACCAAACATCCTGGGATCGGATCAACGAAGTTACGCTAGCAATGAATCGCGCGCGTAAATCCGCGGGTGTTTCTTCCATTGATTAAAGGTTGCGCGGAGAGGTTCCGGCGCTCCGCGCAACTGGCGATCAACGTTTTGTTGCTACTACCTCCAGGTACTCCGCCGCGACTTCTGTGCTGTTAGGAGTTTGGGCGCGGTTATGCCCGGTTTGCAGCTCCACCAAAGCTGCCCGCAACGCAGCCTGGCCGCTTTGGGGAAGAGCTTCGAACGCCCGCAACGTAGGGCCGTAGTATTTTCGGAAGAACTCGACCGTCTCCGCCGGGGGGAAAGGATACTTCATTAGCGCGATGCGCCGCGTAAGCCGCAAGTCTTTGAAGTCCGTGGTAAGCCGTTGTTGCACGATGGATTCATTTCCCCATTCCATTGGAGAGGGAACGCTCGTCGGGGGTGGCGGCAGGTGCGCTTTAAAGATGCGGAACATCTGTCCGATAAACCCTTCGGAAGTCCAATTGGCGAGGGCGATTTGTCCCCCCGGCCTTGTGACACGCAACAGTTCGGCTGCGGCGATTGCAGGTTGCGGAGTGAACATGACGCCAAACATGCTGACGACCAGGTCGAAGCTGTTAGCGTCGAAGGGGAGCATTTCGGCGTCGCCTTCCTGAAAATCGATTGCCAGCCCGGCTTTCGCCGCCCGGGCCCGCGCCTGAGCAACCAAATTGTCGGCGATATCGATGCCGCTGGTATGGCATCCGTGGCGCGCGGCCACGACCGCGAGGTTGCCGGTGCCGCAGGCCACGTCCAGCACACGTTTGCCACGTTGCAATTCCCGGCGCGCCATGAATTCCTCGGCCACCTGCTCAATGCCGATGGCGATCTGCCCGAAATCGCCGGCTTCCCACGTGGCCTTTTGTTTGGCTTTGAGCGTTGCGAGTGCGGCGAGGGCTGGTATGTGAGTTGTCGGGTAGGTTTGTTCCAATGTTTCAGTTTGCATAATAATATTTCCGAATGCTGCCTTTCCTGCCGGTCCGCGCGGCGCGATCCGCATCACGACCTGCACTTTGTTATCCGCCACTGTCACCCGGCATCTTGCTTCGATTTGCCGGGTGTACCATGGCGCTCGTTTCCGCAATCCTGGACTTTTCGGGTGTTCTGTCACTGGAACTAAAGTGGTAGCAGATCGCGGCTGAGCCCGAAGCGAATTGCGTCACGGAAGCTTATGAGCTTTTGGAAATGGACTCAATGGACGGGCATGGACGAAATGGACGAACACGGACTGACACCGACCTTGCAAGAGCGAACGAGGACTGGCACGGACGAACACTGACAAGAGCAGGGTTGTGGATCTGACTGCACCGACGGGCGTAGGCCGGGGTTTGGCGAGACCTACGAGACCACCTCTCCCTTACAAGTATCAAGTCGCATCTGGCTGGTGACTACTTCACCGGGTAGAAGACCGTTGATCCGGCGTAGTATTGAGTCGAGGCAAAACCCTCACAGCGCTGGCCTCCTCACCCATCCCGAAATCTTCCCAAACGAACAGCCAATGCTGCTCGTTTCCCATCACGGCGCAACCGCCGGATATGAACTCTCCGTGCCTTTCAACAAGTCGATGGATCCTTGGCATTCCCATCACCAATCTCACAAATCTCGGTCCGCTCCGCTGCACGCCCCAGTGCGGGCCATGAAAACTTCCAAACTCCACATCCGCGGGCAGACACAAAAAAACCACGAAGGCGATTGCCGTCACATTCATCCATCGATCGCGCTTTTGTCCTTTAAGAACGATCCCAAAAAGAAAATGGCAGATTAAAATAGGCACACAGGTGAACCGGAATGAGAAAAACAAACAGACGAGTGCTTCTGATAGTTCAGCAGCTAGCTTGAGGTTGCCGGAAAATAAGCTTCCGGTTGAGATCATTTCGGCGCCGCATTTTTTGCAAGGAGGGCTGAAGAAGCTATCGTTTCCACACCTCGAACAATGGAAAACGCGAAAGCTCAAGAGACTAGACAGGGACAAAACGAGCGGTGCCAGGATAGTAAAGGGGCCACCCCAACCAATCGAGCACACAAAAAAGATCAGCCCCAAAACTACCAGGACCGTCCGCTTCGAACGCCTGAGCGTTTCCCAGGTCATTGGCTTTCTCCAATATCCGGTGCAATTCATTTCTACGCAACCTGATTAGATGGGCGCGACTATGGGATCGTCGCTCAAAGGAGACCAGCCTGAAGGTGTGGGAACACCTTCGTGCGAATTCAGCACTGTGTCTGGCTCTGCCGGGAGGAACCCGGTATTATGACCGGCAGGAATGTCGCATCAGCCAGACAATATTTTTGCCGGGACCCAGGTGGTGTCGTTGGTGGAAGTGCGAGGGACGAACGATGCTCTCGTACATCCACGAGGCGCAGTCGGCGTTGTTACGAGAACGCCCGCTGTCGTGGGCGAGAAATTCCTTGTCCGTTTTCCGGATGGTTTTGAGACTGCTCTGCACACCGATGAATTGGAGGTGCTAAAGCATTTCAAGGATCGTTTGCCGGATACCGGCAGCAGCTCGAGTTTTGATCTCGAGAAGTTGGTAATTTACCGGTGTGTTGTAGGCTCACGCGCGTATGGATTGGACACCGACGAATCCGACATCGACCGGCGTGGTATCTATCTCGCGCCTGCCGAATTGCAATGGTCGCTCTTTGGCGCCCCGGAGCAGTTTGAGGACAACGCGACGCAAAGCTGCTATTGGGAATTGCAGAAATTCCTGACGATGGCCCTGAAGGCGAATCCGAACATTCTCGAATGCCTTTATTCCCCGATAGCTGAAAAGCTGACGCCGCTCGGAGAGGATCTGCTATCCATTCGCGAAGGGTTTCTGAGCCAAATGATCTTCCAGACTTTCAATGGCTATGCGATGAGCCAGTTCAAGAAGATCGAGCAGGATCTGCGCAATTCAGGTGAAATCAAATGGAAGCATGCCATGCACTTGCTGCGCTTGTTGCTCAGTGGCGCCGCCACGTTGCGTGAAGGTCGCGTTCCGGTCCGGGTTGAGTTGCATCGGGACCGCCTGCTTACCGTCAAACGCGGCGAACTGCCATGGGACGAGGTGAACACATGGCGGAAAGAACTTCACCACGATTTTGAACGCGCGCTCGCCGAAACGAGACTGCCTGAACGGCCGGATTATGAAGCGGCAAATCGGTTTCTGGTCAAAACACGACGTGAAGTGGTCGAACGGCCGTAGAAGCAAATTAAAATGCCAGCAAAAATAATTTATCCTTGGAAGCGGTACTGGGTAAAACAGGGCGAAAACCCAATCATGGATGACGGCTTATTCCGGGAACCACTGACTGGAATCCGGTGGTCAAGAGCGGCCTCGAATGGTGTCACGCTGTTGGAGTTGGCAGATGCTTCGTGCTTGGTGTTGCTTGGAGATGTCGGGATGGGCAAGAGCACTACGCTCGAACTAGGGGCCAAGGAACTAAAAGCGGCGGTCGCTGGTCAAGAACACGCTGTCGTTTATGTTGACCTCAAGCGTTTGTCTGAAGCTCAGATTGTGCGACGAATATTCGAACAACCTGAGGTTGAGGCTTGGCTGCGCGGCAACCAACGCCTCACTTTGTTTCTCGATAGTCTGGACGAATGTTGGCGTCGAATTGACGCTTTGGAAGTTCTGCTGGTTGACGAGTTCGATCGGCGAATTCGTGATGAGACACCTCCGCTTTTTCTGCGCCTGACGTGTCGTTCAGCAGAATGGCGAGGCGATGCCGGTAAAACACTTGAGCGTCTATTTTTGAAACGAGCTGCATCGACCCACCCCATCCAAATTTTCGTTCTTGCACCGCTCTCTGCAAATAACGTTCTCGTAGCGGCCAAGGCGAACAATTTGGATGAAACGCGCTTGCTGGATGGTGTGACTGCGAAGCGGGCCCAAGGACTGGCCTCACATCCAATAACTTTGGAGATGCTTCTGCAGATGTACAAACAAAGCGGCGATTTTCCGAAATCACGGGTCGATCTTTATCGGGATGGGTGTTTGCGTCTTTGCGCGGATGAGCACCTCGTCTTCGGTGCGGTGCGAAATCGCAGAACCACTCCACAGCAGCGATTTGCCATTGCAAGCCGTATTGCGGCATTGTCGGTCTTCACCAATCGGTTTCAGATTAATGGTGACCCGGAACGTCCTATCTCGCGGGCGGACGTGGTCGAGGTCGCGGAGAGTGTCGGTTACACAGACGAAACAGTTGGCGGAGCAAGCGTAATTGTCGACCGTGATACCCTTGTAGAGACGTTGCAGACAGCACTGTTTTCAGAGAGAATCGAAGGAGCCCAGACGTGGCGACATCAATCATACGCCGAATTTTTGGCCGCGGATTATGTTGCACGGCGTGGATTGTCCGCTTCGCAGATAGCCGCGCTTTTGACTGACACCACTGACAACAGCCAGAGGATCATTCCACAGTTGGAGGAGACGGCGTGCTGGACCGCTGAAATAATCCCGGATGTGTTTGAAATTCTGGCCGCGAGAAACGCGGACGTTTTTCTCCGCTGCGACTCAACTTACTGGAGCGACCATTCCCGAGCATTGCTGGTGGACAATTACCTAAATTTAGTACGACTTCATGAGGCGGAACAGTTGGATTGGCAATTGAAACACCGGTTCTCACAGGTGGCACATCCTGACCTTGCGAATCAACTTGCCCCGATTATCGCGAATCGTGCTGAGAATCCGCTCGTGCGTGAATCGGCCATCGATATCGCTGCATATTGTAACCTATCATCGCTCGCGCCGGAACTCGTCGATGTGTTTTTCGACTCGTTGGATATTTTCCGAGTTCGCAAACATGCGGCTGTCGCTCTGTGGCAAGCTAGGAATGATGAAATCCGGGCATTGTTGAAGGGTCGGAATGCTGGCGATTGGAGTGGAGATATTGATGATGATCTTCGCGGTTATTATCTCCAAATAATGTGGCCGACGCACGTAAGCCTCGACGAGCTTATACCGCTAACTCCAACAAAGCGGCAAAATTACACGGGATCGTATAAAATGTTTCTGGAGCAGGAACTTCCAAAAACCCTATCCGATGTTCAGTTGGCATACATGCTCGATTGGCTAAGAGAAAAGGGGGTCAGCTTCGACATAACCAGTCCTTTTGGCTATCTGCCATCAAAGCTATTTGTTCGTGCCTTGGACCAGATGAATGTTGCGGCTGTCCGCGATGCTGTTCTGCGGTTGCTCAGTGATGATGAAGATCGGCTCCATCAGGTTTTCCGCGGCAAAATTGAACCGGAAGAAATAACAGCCGAGAATCGTTTGCGCTTTTGGAAACCCGTCGTGGAATCGGAAATGGATCTTCAAAAACTCCACATTCACGCGGACTTGCACTCAGCAGGAATTCTTCAGCGAGGCGATGCCATTCCCTTCATTGGCAATTACCGTATGTCGGTTGGCGATCGAATTCGTGATCGCTGGCGGACGCTGATTTTTTGGGTGCTTTCCATTGAAGACGACGCCGCCATCGATGCGCTTTCGGACCTAGCACGAACCGATAAAACGGTCGCGGGAGATTTGGCTGTACACACGAGTTGCCCATTAGTGCCCGATGACCGGAATTGGATTAAGGCAAACTATGAGTCGCAGCAAAAGCGAAATCAAACTGAACAGGTTGCCAAACCAACGTTAACCGCTTTAATTGTCAAGGCGCTTGATGCGTTTGAATCGGGAGTCGTCCCTGCCTTTTGGACCGTCGGTGAATTGCTAGATTTTGATCCGGAAAAACTAGGGAGCGGTAATACGATGCAATTTTCCGAAGGAAAGGCTTGGAAGAGTCTCCCATCAGTAGTGCGAGAAAGAATTCTCCGCGGAGTCCAGGTCTATCTTCGGTTGCAGACCGTTGACGAAGCGCAGGTGTGGAATACCGCGCATTGGTATCGTGCGTATGCCGTCGTAAACACACTTCTTGTTCTTTTGTACGATGAAAACAGACAACAATTCACCGCGCTTGCCAGCGAGGATTGGAGCAAATGGGTAAGCGTTCTAATCAGGTACAGTTCGCGTCGGAACGGAAGCCACGATGAAGCCTACAACACAATTTTCTCCGAAGCGGCCGCAAAAGCAAACGCGCCATTTATGGCCAGTTTGAAACGCTTTTTGGAAACTGCGATCAACAATGAGCCGGAGCGCCGCATTATCTGGAGGTTGAGGGTCGTATGGAGCAAGGAGATTAAAGACCTGCTGCTCGAACTATTTCGGAATAAACCCCTAAAGACAAGTGCAGCCCATGACCTACTTCAATTATTGGCATCTCAAGAGCCAGCAGAGGCAGAGGCGATTCTGGCCTCCTTGTTTGAGGAAGTGGAGCCTATTGAGAGCTGCAATGTGCACGTTCCCGTGGCAACCGCCACTTTAATGACGAACTTCCCGAAATCGTGGTTTGTTTGCGTTCTTGATAGAATCAAACGGGAACCGGCGTTGGGGCGAGCTGTTGTTCCACGTCTGATTCGCGGATATAATCAGCCTTCAGGGTGGCTTTCGGAACTTCCGCCGCGGGGTCTGGCGGATTTTTGGGAGTGGTTGAATCAGAATTATCCCGGTGACCCATATGAGGAGGATGATGGTGGCGGAAGCGTGACAATCAATCATGAGGTCTATCATTTTCGGAATGGCGTATTTCGAGCATTAACACGTTCCGGTTCGCTTGAGGGGTGCGACGCGATGGTGGAATTGATGCGGAGGAGGCCCAGCGACTTCTGGTTGGGTGATGTGCTCGCCGAGATGCGAAAGTCCACGCATCGCAAAACATGGGTTCGACCCTCCGCGTCGGCACTGATGCAACTGTTTGCGAAGACCGAGAAGCGACTGGTTCGCACTGGGGGTGAACTTCACGGTTTGGTTCTCCGATCCTTGCACCGTTTTGAATTGGAACTGCATAACTCAACACCCTCAACAGAGCTCTGGAATGAAACAACCGAAGGCAATCGCAAATACTGGCAACCAAAAGATGAATTAAACCTTTCGAACTGTTTGAAGCGGTTTCTGGAACGTGATCTAAAGGAACATGGCGTCATTGCGAATCGGGAGGTCCAGATCCGTCCGCGTCTCGGTAACGATCCAGCCCAGCTCGTTGACGTGTTAGTTCATGCGATTCCCTTTGGTGAAGACGGAAAGCCTGCTTCTCCTGTAAGCGTTGTTGTGGAACTCAAATGCGCTTGGAATGACGGAGTGCTGCTCGATATGGAGCGCCAGTTATATGATCGTTATCTCAAAAACACCAACATGCACTTTGGTATTTACGCGGTGGCGTATTTTTGGTGTGACGCGTGGAACTGGGAAAACGACGGGCGAAAGTCCAAAGGTGAGAATCGCAACACAATCCTTGATTTGAAAAGTGGTCTCTCAAGCCAGGCACGCGCTTTGACGAGTTCACAGAAATTAGTAGAGGCTGTGGTGATTGATGCGCGGTTAAGCCTGACCTGAGATGACCACCGATCCACGCCTTCAACGCATCGTTGCCGCACAGCCTTATCCGCTCCTTTTCGCCACCATCAGCGGCGCGCATCTTTACGGTTTTCCTTCCCCGGATTCGGATTTCGACCTGCGCGGCGCGCACGTGTTACCGGTGGAAAAGGTTGTAGGCCTGGATCTGCGGGATGAAACGGTTGAAGATTCTCGCATAATCGAAGGACTGGAAATGGATATCGTGAGTCATGACGTAAGGAAGTTTTTTGGTCTATTACTGAAAAAGAACGGTTACGTCCTGGAACAGCTTTTCTCGCCTCTGGTGGTGCAAACCACCCCGGAGCACAACGAATTGAAGCAAATCGCCCTCGGCTGCATCACAAAGCACCATTCGCATCATTACTTTGGATTTGCCGAGACACAGTGGAAGCTGTTCGACAAAGAACGTCCTCGCCGCGTGAAACCATTGCTTTACGTTTACCGCGTGCTCCTTACGGGCATTCACCTGATGCGCACCGGGAAGATCGAGGCAAACCTTGTCACGTTAAATGAAGAGTTCCGGCTTCCCTACATTGGTGACCTTGTGGCACGAAAGTTAAGTGGTCCCGAGAAGTCAAAGTTAGAGGAAGCGGACCTTGCTCTTCACGAATCAGAATACCAGCGATTGCGGGACGAAATGCAAGCCGCACACGAAGCCAGCGGTTTGCCCGAACTGCCAAGCGACACGGCTCGAAACGCTTTGAACGACCTGCTGATTCGGATTCGCATGAGGAATAAATACTGAAAGGGCTGCGAATCGAGGCTCAGCCGCGCTTCGGCTGTCCACTTCACCTCAAGCCAAACTCCGAATCATTGGGGGCATGATAGTCCTGAACGCGATCGGATGAATGAAAACCAAGAGCATGAAGGAGGGCGGTGGCAGATCCCGCCGTTGGTTGCGCGGGAGTTGCTTATCTATTCGCGTCTGCCGTGGACTTATTGGCTCCGATTGCTGAGCGCGTTGGGGGCGGTGAGTGTTTTGGCGATCATGGCAGCGACGGGGAAACCGCGCTTCGGGCGGACCGATGGTCTGGCGTTGTTTGCCGGCTCGACAGTGATCCTGTTTTTTATCGCCAGCCTCAACGGGCTGCGCTCGACCTGCAATTGTATCGCTGCGGAGCGGAGGGACGGGACTTTGGTGCTGCTATTTCTCACCGACCTGAAGTTGAACACGATCCTGATTTCGAAGCTGATCACCAACTCGATGCGGACTGCCTGGGCGTTGCTGGGGACACTGCCCATCCTAGGATTGTGTTTGTTGTTAGGAGGGGTGATCGGGTTGGTGTTTGTACAGGGCGTGCTGGCGGTGCTGGCGGCCGCATGGCTTTCGCTGATGGTCGGGCTCGAGCAGTCCTGCCTGAATCAAGGGGAACATGAGGCGTTTTCGCGCGGGTTGCGGGAACTGATGAAGGTCAACCTGGTTCCGTTGCTGAGTCCGGCCAGCCTGGTATTGAGCGCTTTGTTTGACAACAGTTTCGAAGCGATACTCTATTTTTGGATCACCCTGGGGATAGCGATGGCAGCCGGGTTCCACTATTGGTCGCTGGCGAAGAGGGCATTGGCCGGCAACTGGCAGGAGCCGCCGCCGGAGGAAGCGCCGGTGCAATCGGGCGCACCGACGCTACCACCGGAGTTCGTGGCGGGGCATCTCAAGAAACCGCCCAGGCGGTGCGGGGACACTCCGCCTGCCTACTGGCTGTTCGCACGTTACGGGGATACGCGGCAAGTGGGACCGGTGCCGATCGGTATTTGCTTCGTGGCGGTCACGGGATTGGTGGTACTGGTGTGGGAACCCGAGGTCATCAAGGTGGCGTATCTGCTGATGATGGGGTCGGGCCGATTTGCGCAGATGCTGGCGATAGCCAAGATTGCGCCGCAGAGCTTCGCGGAGATTGCGAGGCCGGGGGCGCTGGAAATCCTGCAAACGACGCCGGTTACCCTCAAGCAGATCGTTCGCGCAGCTTATCGTTTTCTGCTCGTTCATTTCGGGCCGGGAGTGTTGCCGATACTTAGCCTGGATCTCCTGGTGCTGTTAATTGCAGTGCTGAAAAGAAACTCCGAAGGTTCGGCCTGGGGTTTTGCGGGATGGTTGCTGGCGCAAAACGGTTTGTTTCTGACCGGCCTGTGCGCCATGGGGGTGACGGGCATCTGGCTGGGGCTCAAGCAGCGCAGCCTGGCGCGGGCTTCGTTGAGCGTGTGCTTTTATTTCCTGCTGCTGCCGGCGGCGCTCTATATTCTGATGCCGAAGCATCCAGTGCGGACCACCGCGATCCTCGTGCTGATCTATTGCGTCGTGGCCATCCTGATGCACCGCGTGCTCAACGGCCTGGTTCAGGACGGTGAGAGACTACAAAAGCTGATGCACCGGCCGGCGCGGTAGAAAATGGTTGGAAGCACTGGTTTTTGCTCTGCTGGTTGGGATATGGTGCTGAACAATTTTTAAAATGGCACAACTAAACAAATCCAAGTTGCTGGGAAAGATCATCGAGGCTTTGCAGAACAGCCTGGGCGTGCTGGAGAAGGCGGCGCGAGCTTCCCACGCGGAGGCAACGCATGAGAGCAGCAAGGCGGAGAACAAGTATGACACTCGCGGCCTCGAAGCCGCCTACCTGGCTGGCGGACAAGCCCGCCAGGCCGCGGAGATTATGAAATCCATCGAAGTATATGCCTCTCTTTCGGCAAAGGAGTTTGGAGCTATCGATGCGATTGATCTAACCGCGCTGGTGGAGTTGGAAACCGCGGGCGAGGTGGGGACTTATTTTATTGGGCCGTGCAGTGGCGGTTTGGAAGTCAGCTCCAGAGGCACGGAAGTGACGGTAATCACGCCGCAATCGCCGCTGGGGCAGCAGTTGATGGGAAAGAAAACCGGCGAACGCTGGACCACGAATTTCAACGGGTCACGAATGAATTATCGGATCGTGGCGGTGAAATAACGATTGGTTTTTAGGGGTTGGCTATTGGCGCTTTTTTACGAGAGGAATAGGGCGCAGCGGAATGCAGGCTGCGTCAATACGCAGCTGACAGTGGTGGCCAAACGATCACGCCAAAATGATTGACATATTCTCAGACGAAACGCGGCGAGATCCCTATCCTCTATATGCGAGGATGCGGCGCGATTCTCCGGTGCTACATGTGCCGCCGCCATTTGATGGGTGGCTTATCTTCGATTACGACGGAGTCAAGCGCGCGTTGAACGACCATGAATGCTTTAGCTCACGCGTTCCCGCACCACGGCACTGGTTCATTTTTTCTGATCCACCGGAGCATGCGAAATTGCGCGGCCTGGTTTCGCGCGCATTCACGCCGAAGAGCATCGCGGCACTCGAGCCGTACATCCGCGAACTCTCGACCCAACTTCTGAACGAGGCCCTGGGGAAAAGTGAATTCGACATCGCGACCGAGTTTTCCGCGCCGCTACCGATGAAAGTGATCGCCCGCATGATCGGGATTCCCGAGGATGATTGGCCGCGGTTCAGGCGGTGGAGCGACAGCATCCTTAAGCTCAGTTACGCGCGCTCGGGCGGGGAGGAGGGGGCAGCGGCAGGGCGCGAGTTCGCAGCGGTAACCGCCGAGATGAACGATTACCTCGGCGGGATGATTGAGGAGCGGAAGGCAGCGGCCAGGGATGACTTGCTGACGCGGCTAGTCGAGGCAGAGGTGGACGGCGAGCGGCTGGTTCAGGAAGAAATTCTTGGGTTCTTTCAATTGCTGGTCGTAGGCGGGCAGGAAACCACCGCCAATCTGATCAACAATGCCATTCTTTGCCTGCTCGATAATCCGGACCAACTGGTGTTGCTTCGCAAAAACATGCAGTTGCTGCCATCGGCCATCGAGGAGGTGTTGCGTTATCGCTCGCCGTTGCAATGGGTGATGCGCGCGCCGCGCCAGGATATTGAAATGCATGGGCTGACGATTCCGGCGGGGAAACTCGTTTTACCAATGATCGGCGCGGCGAACCGCGATCCTAAATACTTTGCTGAGCCGGAACGATTCGATATTTGCCGCGAACCCAACCCGCACATTGCTTTTGGACACGGGATTCATGCATGCCTCGGCGCCGCGCTGGCGCGCATGGAGGCCCGGATCGCACTGGGGGACTTTCTTCAACGCGTTAGGCATTTTGAATCGGCCACGACCCAGCCGTGGTCACCGAGGCGAGCGTTGCACGTCCATGGCCCTACGAACTTGCCGCTGCGGGTGCAGGTGGCGGACCTGAGGAGCTAATGTCGGGATGGCGGGGAACAACTCCTGTGCCAGGAATGTAAATTTGGGACGACGTGAAAGTCGTTCCCCGATTTGGGTATATGGGGGTGTTAGGGGATCAATCACCCGTCCAGCGCAGATCGTGGATGCGGCCTTGATAGCGCCACTGGTCGGCCTCCACGACCAGCTGTTTGCGCAGTGGGTTTTCACTGACGTAAGTCAGCTTGTCCTGGTATTCGATACGGTTGCGAATTCGATGATGGAAGGATTTGCGCTGCCAGCGCCACGGTTGTCCCATATGTCGACGACTAAAACGGCTTTTCCAGAACTCGATCCACTGGTCTATGCCGAAATTCAGATCACGCGGAGCGCAAAAGAAGTGGACGTGATCCGGCATGAGAAGATAGTAGCCGACCAGCCATGCGGTTGCTTCGGTGGCCCAGAGTTCCGTGAGAGAATTCTGTACGGTGGGATTGTCCATCCAAGGTACTGCATCCTTGGCATTGACCGTTACGAAGAAAATGTTCGGTTGACCCAGGAAGATGTGCGCGCCGGCCGCCGGCGTCTGACGACCGATATCACGGTGAATGCCTTGGCCTTTAGGCATGGCTCAGAGCGTAACCAAGGAATCTGGTAAAGAAAAGGAGGACGGATGCTAAAACGGGGCGGGGATCGAGAAAGAGGGATGCGTACAAACTCGTTATGGACGACCCGCCTCCATTGGGTTACGGGGAGGCAGATCGAAAAAAGCTAAGTCCGGGTTCATCTTCGTACTATCCACGAACAGTCGAACTCATGTGCCAGGAATTTAAATTTGGGACGACGTGGAAGTCGTTCCCTACCAGGTTTGGGTTCTTCGTTCCACTCTCTACCAATATTGCGCATCCTGGCCCGCGAACGCTTTTGGCAGGAATTGAGATGTGGGACGCGAAAGTCGTTCTCTACCGGGGTTGAGCATCATTTGGGGTGCATACGCATAAGTAAATACGGCGAGGCAGATCGAAAAAAGGGCAATCGGACAAACTCATTATAGGAGGACGTGGAAGTCGTTCCCTACCAGGTTTGGGTTCTTCGTCGCACTATCCACCAATACTGCGCATCCCCGTGCGTCGAACGCTCCTGGCAGAAATTTAAATTTGGGACGACCCGCCTTCATCGGATCACGGCGGGGCAAGCGTGTTTTCGTCTCCGCTGGGAGGCTACGACGCGACAGGGAAGTCGTGCCCTACCGGGTTTGGGGCACACAGCGGTAGTCGCAGCATCCGAGGCGTGTTACTTTCGGACATCGAAGCACCAGAGGCGATCGTGGTCACGGATGTAGAGTTTGCCATTGGCAACGACCGGGTAGGCCCAGGCCTTCTCCATTCCATTTTTGCGCTTCGGCTGGTCTGGCGGGTTGAATCGACCTTTTTCATGGTAACCTGCATCGCTGGCCTCAACGAGGGCGACCTCACCATTTTCCCCGTGCAAATAGAGGCGGTCGTCGGCGAGCAGGATGGACGCTGCGCCAAGCGAACGCTCCTCCCAAAGCATCTTGCCCGTGGCAAAATCGGCGCAGAGCAAGGCCTGGCCGGTAGTGCCGAACATCACCTTTCCTTTTCGCACCACGCCGCCAATCGCTGTTGGCAACTTGGATTCAAAGTAAACCTCCTCGGCCTTGACCCCGCCGTCCGCGGGTATCAGTTTGACGACTCCCCCACCGGTCCCGGCCGCACCGCTGTAAACAAGGTCACCCTCAGCCACAGGCGTGGGAATATTTGCGCGATACTTGCTGACTGTTCGCGGATAGCGCCACAGAAATTTGCCCGTCTTCGCTTCAATGCCGATGAGCCCATTGCCGATAAACTGCACGTATTGGCGCAGTCCTGCCGCTTGTACCACGATGGCGGATGAATAGGCCGCGTCGTCCCCGCCCGGCACGGCACATTTCCAGATGACGTTGCCCTTCTGTTTGTCGAGAGTAACGACGGTCGCGTCTGAACCGCCGGGTGTACAAATGAGCTTATCGCCATCGAGGAGGGGCGATTCCGAATAGGCCCATTCGCCGGGTTTCCCGCCAAAATCGCTGCGCAAGTTTTTTCGCCAGCGTTCCTTGCCGCTGGCGGATTCAAGGCAAATCAGATCGCCATCCGAGCCGAGCACATACAAGAGGTCTTGCTCAACCGTTGGTGTCGAACGAACGCCCGGATAATTTGGCTTTTGATCGGGATTGCCGATTTTGCCCAGCCTGACTTTCCAAAGCAAATGGCCGTCGCTGGTTTGCAATGCGGCCACAAACTCCGTTTGGTCTTCGCCTGTGCCGAGCAAGTACAAACGGTCTCCCGCCACGGCTGGCGTTGAGTACCCGCTGCCGATTTCCCTGGCAACCCAGACCTGGCGCGGGCCTCCCGCCGGCCAGTCCTTAAGCAAACCGGTTTCGCTGGAAACCCCGTCTCGATCTGGACCACGCCACTGCGGCCAGTCTTCCGCGCGGAGATCTGCCCTGCCCCACGCCAAAACGGCAGCCACAATAACCGACTGACCGAGCCTCACCATCCATTTGAAACGCAGCATAAGGATTCTGTTGTAGCGGTTTCTGCATACGGCTCAAGGCAGTTCTTTAGACGGACGAGGATGGGCCGCGCGATGGATCAGGTATTCACGAGCATTTATCACCAGGTGGCGGCGCGGGCACGTAAGCGCGACCCCAAAAATGGACCAGCGCCTTGATATCTTCTGCAAAATCTTCCGGGGACCCGGGCTTTTGCAGGTATGCATTGGCACCGGCGAGGTAGCTTTGATGGACGTCTGAGTCGGCGCTGGAGGAGGAAAACATGATCGTGGGGATGACCCGGCAAGCTGGATGCGCAGCCAGCCATCCGAGAATGGCAAATCCATCCATGTGCGGCATTTTCAGGTCGCACAACAGCACGTTAGGGAAAGGATACTTTTGGCGGTCCGAGAATTCCTTTTCGGCCTTCATATAAGCAACTGCATCGGCGCCATCCGTTACATGATGAAGCACATAATGAATTCCGCTTTTTTCCAGGGCGCGTCTTACAAAAAACGCGTCATCTTCTGAATCGTCCACCATGAGAATGGTTAGCGGTTCGTGGGCCAATCGTTGTGGCATGAGGGACTATCGAAGAGGAATTACCGTGAGGCAAGGTGGGACGCTTTGTTTGGGGCCTTTGCCCTATTTGATGAGAGTTCGCAGCGAATGAATAGCCTTACGGCGCCAAGACTGCTCGGAAGAATCGAGAAGAGTTAGCCAAAATAGGTTCCTGAAAAATAAATGGGACACGATTAGTGGCCACGGGAATCCAATTCGGCGCAGCGAAATCTTCACTCGCGAGGAGGGTGCATAATGCGCCGACGGGTTCCGAAATGCTAACGGTCATGTTTTGTGGGTCCGCTGACGTCACGGAGACATTAATGGAGGGTATCTCGAGCGCGCTGTCCATATACGGCAACAGGTACTGGATCAGGTCGTAAACGGTGCCAGGAGTTTCCGCGCTGGGAGCATCATAGTGGTGCCCTGCCCTTTCGATCATGGTTACCGGGAAGCCGTTTGCGCTGAGCGCATTGAGATTGGCGCGTGTGGTGGCGATGTGATACGTGCTATCGGATGTGTGAGCGAGATGGATTATGTTTATCTTCCATGAGGCGCTGGCGGTGGCTGTCGCCGCAGTCATACCTGAACCGGTGAAAGGATCACTGTTTTCGACCAACAGACCGGCGAAAAGGGAGGCGTTGCGAAAGCCAACCCGGTAAGCCAGGTCTCCGCCGGAGGAATACCCTGACAGAAAAATCCTGAGCCGGTTAATGTTAAAATATCGAGCGACGTCCCGGATGGCGGCTATGACCTTGGGCGTGTCGCCGCTGGCCCAGCAAACTCCGTCCCGGCCACCGATGGATATGGCGATATAGGACTGAGATTCGCGTGTCGGGGCCGGGGCCACGCTCCACAAGTCGTCCTCGGCATAACCTCCACATCCATGGAGCCACACGAGAAGGCTGATGGGTTGGGATTCCTGGTACGTCGGCGGCGCGTAACCGACGTAGGGGCTCTCGCCGCTGTTCAAATGGAAAATTCCATTGCCGTCTCTCGGGTCGGGCAAAAAATCCCCAATGGCAGTGCTGGCGTATATGCAGAGAGGCAGGAGCCAGAGATTTGCTTTCATCATGGCATCCTGCGCTTTGGGCGGCAGATGTCACTAAGAATTCCGGAATATGATGCGGACAGCTTTGTCATTCACCCTGTGGCGAGCCCACTTAAGCTGATACCGCCATCGCACGAAAATTTGCGGCAGGTGGCGGCACGCGTGCGCATCACTCCGAGTGGTTGGGCAGCCAGGCAGAGCGATTCGCCGCATTCCGCGTGAACGGGAAGCAGGAACTGGCGTGGGTTACGTGGTCGTTAATGCGCAGGTTAAAGTATTCAAAACTCCTTAGCTTTTCGGGGAGTTTGAAAGGTGGAGCGGGTGATGGGAATCGAACCCACGTGGCCAGCTTGGAAGGCTGGAACTCTACCATTGAGCTACACCCGCACCGAAAAGAATAGTAAGGATTGGGTTCGGGTTGTCAATGCGGAGCACGAGTTTGCCCTCAGTGCCGGGAAGTGTCTCGCCGTAGCAAATGGTGAGGGGGTGGTTCGCTTCCCGACGCCGCTCTTACGCAAAACCGGCGGTTGCGCCTTGAACGGGGCGGCATGGTGTGTAGGCTCGCAGGGAATGAATTCGCTCCTCCTGACCGGCGGCCGCGTGATTGATCCTGCCAGCAATCGGGATGAGGTGACGGACGTCTGGGTCAAGGATGGAAAGATAGCGGCTATCGGCCACGACGCCGCGAATGCAGCCCCGCGTGATGTGAAGCGTCTCGATGTTGAGGGCCAGGTGGTCTGCCCGGGGTTGATCGATATTCATACGCATCTGCGCGAGCCAGGCCAGTCCGCCAAGGAAACCATCGCGACCGGCTCGGCGGCTGCAGCGCGAGGAGGCTTCACCACCATCGTCTGCATGCCGAACACCTCTCCGGCAATCGATAACTCGGGCACGGTGGCGTTGATCCACGAACGGGCAGCATCCCAAAGCTCCGTCAACATCCTGGTCGCTGGCGCGATCACCAAAAATCTTGCGGGCGAGGAGCTGGCGCCGATTGGTTCGCTGAAGCGCGCCGGCGTGGTGGCAATCACGGACGACGGCCATTGCGTACAAAACAACGAAGTCATGCGCCGCGCGCTGGAATACGCGAAGATGTTCGACCTGCCGTTGATGGACCATTGCCAGGATTACGCATTGGTCAGCGAAGGCGTGATGCATGAGGGTTATTGGAGCATCGCGCTGGGCTTGCGCGGCTGGCCGGCCGCGGGCGAGGAGATGATCGTGGGCCGGAACATCCTGCTGGCGGAAGCGACGGGCGCCCGGGTGCATTGCCAGCACATCAGCACGGCAGGCAGTGTGAGTTTGTTGCGCGAGGCGAGGAAGCGGGGCATTCCGATTTCGGGCGAGGCCTGCCCGCATCATTTCACCCTGACGGACGCGGCGATTGCCGGCAGCGAACGTTTTTGGCAAGCCGATGGAGCGGGGCTGCTGACCGAACGGCAAGGGATCGCCATGCCGGGGTGGCCAGCGTACGACACCAATTTCAAAATGAACCCACCGCTGCGCTCGGCGCGCGACCGGGAAGCGATCCTCGAGGGGGTCGTGGATGGAACGCTGGAGATCGTTTGCAGCGATCACGCGCCGCATTGCGATTATGAGAAAGAAGTCGAGTTCGACTACGCCCCATTTGGCATCACGGGTTTGGAGACGGAGTTAACCCTTTCCTTGATGCAGCTTTATCATACCAAGCGGATGGACCTGCCAGCGTTGATTTCGAGATTCACCATTCATCCAGCGCGACTGTTGAATCTTCCCAAAGGGACACTCGAGATCGGCGCCGAAGCCGACATCACCGTGATCGATCCCGACCGTGAGTGGACGCTTGAGCCAGGGCAGACCGCGAGCAAATCGCGCAATTGCCCCTTTTTCGGCTGGCCCTTGCGCGGAAAGGCGACTGCGACGATTGTCAAAGGTCGCGTGGTTTGGGCCGAACAATTTGCCGCTCAACCCGCGGCGATGGCGCATTGAGCGGCCGAGGCCAGGAATTTCGTTCCCAGACACCTTCTCGCTTGACCCGAGAGGCTCGTTTCCTAGCATCAAGCGCCCGCAAAAACAATGAAGGCAATCCTGGCCCTGGAAGACGGTTCACTGTTTCACGGAGAAGGCTTTGGCGCACGCGCCGCGGCCTGCGGCGAGGTCTGTTTCAATACCTCGATGACCGGTTACCAGGAAATCCTCACCGATCCATCCTATAAGGGCCAAATCGTGACGATGACGTACCCGCTGATTGGGAACTATGGAATCAACACACAGGACATTGAATCGTGGCGCGCCCATGTCTCAGGATTCGTCGTGCGCGAGCTGTCGCCCATCGTCAGCAACTGGCGGGCAGACAGTTCCCTGGCCGATTATCTTGAACAGAATGGCATTCCGGGCATTCAGGGGATCGACACGCGAGCGCTGACCAAAAAATTGCGGGTGCGCGGAGCCATGAATGGCTTCCTGAGCACGGAGGATATTTCGGACGGCGAGGCGCTCGAGCGGGCAAAAAAGTGGCCCGGTTTGGCGGGGGTGGATTACGTCAAGGAGGTCACCCACAAGGAAGCCTTCAACTGGGATGAAAAGGACGAGCAAAGCGGCAGCTTCAATTTGGTGCGCGGCCGCGCGGGCGTAGATCCGCGGCTGGTTCGGGAAGAATTGCCTCCGGCAGATTTGCCGATTGTCGCTTACGACTTCGGCATGAAATACAATATTTTGCGCCGATTGCGCCAACAGGGGTTCAAGGTCCGAGTGGTGCCGGCAACGACCCCAGCGGCTGAGGCCCTCAAAACCAAACCCGAGGGCGTTTTTCTTTCCAACGGCCCGGGCGATCCAGCGGCGCTCGGCTACGCCGTCGAATCGGCGCGTGACCTGATCAAAAGCGGCGTGCCGATCTTCGGCATTTGCCTCGGCCATCAAATCCTGGGTCAGGCGTTTGGGGGCAAAACGTTCAAGCTTAAGTTTGGGCATCGTGGAGGAAACCAGCCCGTGAAGGATCTCACCACTGGGCGGGTCGAGATCACCTCGCAGAACCATGGCTTTGCGGTGGACGCCAAATCGCTTCCGGGAGAGGTCTCAGTGGACCGCATCAATCTCAATGATCAAACGGTGGAGGGGATGCGGCACAAATCGAAACCGATTTTCTGCGTGCAATATCATCCGGAGGCCTCCCCTGGGCCGCATGATTCGACGCCGCTCTTCGGGGAGTTCCGCAAAATGATTTTGGAACGATAGGGTAATTTCGAGGGACCGGGGCGCGCGAAGCGTCATTCGGCCAGGCCCCAGCCATGTTTGCGTTTGACTTGAATCGGTCGCTGGCGATAATCGCCACACGTAAGTAAATTATGGCCAAACTTGTTCTCCTGAGCGCGGGGCAGACCGGTCGGACGCACGAGCTGACCGTGGATAAAACCACCGTGGGCCGGGTGGAGGACAATACGCTTCAAATTCCTGAACCCTCCGTTTCGAGCCACCACTGCGAAATTTTGCTGCGCGGCACGGATGTGGTGGTCAAAGACCTGAATTCCACCAATGGGACGTTCATTAACAACGACAAGATTTCCGAAAGTGTTTTAAAGCCTGGGCAAGTTTTGCGCCTGGGCCAGATTGAACTGCGGTTGGAAGGCGAAGGCGGCAGCGCGGCCCCCGCTCCCCCAGGCACCTCATCCAGTGCCGCGCCCGCGCCGGCTCCCCCGGCATCGGCGAAAAAGCCGGTGGATCACACCGTGGTGATGCAGCGCGGAGTCAAGCTGGATGATTTTGGTCAGGGGGCCCCCGTCGGATTCGATACTTCAGGCAAAGGTTTTTCAAAGAAGGATAATAAGTTCAACAAAATGATCTGGATCGTCGCCGGGGTGCTTGGCCTGGTGATTGTGGTCCTCCTTCTGTACGCGCTGACCAAGGTGGGGTAGGAGTCCGGACGGGCTGGGTGTGTGACCAGCCTCAACCTGAGCTTTCCGAGTCTTTCAGCCACTTCACAACATCCATTGCCGCGTAGGTAATAATGATGTCCGCCCCTGCGCGGCGCATTCCCAGCAACGCCTCGAGCGTCGCAGCCCGTTCATGGATCCAACCTTGTGCCGCGGCCGCTTTGATCATCGAATACTCGGCGCTTACCGCGTATGCCGCCGTCGGATAGCCAAACTCCGTTTTCACACGATGGATAATATCCAGGTAAGCCAGCGCAGGCTTGACCATGACGATGTCGGCGCCTTCGCGCAAATCGAGCGCCACCTCCCGCAATGCTTCGTTTCCGTTGGCCGCATCCATCTGATAGCTCCGGCGGTCGTCGAACTGGGGGGTTGATTCGGCCGCATCCCGAAAGGGTCCATAAAAAGCCGACGCGAATTTCGCAGCGTAGGACATGATGGGAGTATCCTGAAAGCCCGATTGATCGAGCTGCTGGCGAATGGCACGTACCCGGCCATCCATCATGTCGCTCGGCGCGACGATGTCCGCTCCGGCCTCCGCGTGGCTGACAGCGGCACGCGCCAGCAGTTTGAGCGAGGGATCGTTGAGGATGCGGCCGCCCGAGCCCCGCCCTTCAACGATGCCGCAATGGCCATGCGACATGTACTCGCAAAGACAGACGTCGGTGATAATCAAAATGGCGGGCAATTCCTTTTTGAGCAGGTGAACGGCTTGCTGCACAATGCCGTTCGCCGCGTAGGCTCCGCTCGCACGCGCATCTTTTTTCTCCGGAATGCCGAACAAAAGGACGGCGTTGACGCCGGCGGCGACCGCACGTTCGGCCTCCCGGACCAGTTCGTCCGGAGAAAGCTGGAATACTCCGGGCATCGAGGAAATCTGGCGTCGTATCCTGCGCCCGGGACGCACGAACAGAGGCAGCACCAACCGCGCTCCCGAGAGAGTATTCTCCCGAACCAGACGCCGGAGGGCCGATGACTGGCGGAGCCGCCGGGGGCGCAGCGCCGGGAACTCGGCGCCTGGATGCGATCTCATAAGTATAGTTTAGGGCCGAGACGGCGCAGGCAAAGCGCAAAGTGCCGGGTTTCGGCTTTGAGCCCACTATCAGCGCTGGTAAACTGCGGCATGAGCAAGCGGGTATTTCTCGTGGTTGCCTTCCTCCTGGTCCTTATTTTTGGGCTGGGACTCTTCTTTGGAATCCTGGGAGCCGGACTGGCATTCCGGCCGGGGAAAGGCACTTTTTACAACACCTCAACTGTTCTGCAACAGGTGCAAACTCTCTCGCACCTGGTCACCGTGAAGTATGTAATGGAAAAGGTGGTGATTCTCGAGGATCCACCCCAAAACCCCGTGCGCCGGTTATTGCCGGATGAAACCCGAGTTGTCCTGGTGGCTCACGGCGTGGTCAAAGCCGGAATCGATCTGGGCAAACTGCGTGAGGAGGACATCAAAATCACCGGCAAGAAGCTCAAGTTAAGCTTGCCGCCGGCGCAAATCACGGATGCATATCTGGAGGAGAATCAAACGAAAATTATCGAACGAAACACCAGCTTCCTGCGCGACTTCAACAAGGACCTTGAACAGGCGGCGCGGCAAAACGCCGTTGAGGATATTCGGCGGGCAGCGAGAACCAGCGGAATTCTCAAGGACGCCAACGATCGGGCGCGGGAGCAACTGATTGCGCTATTTAGATTGATGGGGTTTGAAACAGTGGAAATCAGCGCGCCTTGAGCGGCGGTGTGTCCATTTTTGGAGCAAAACGCCGACAAGGTCGGGACAAGGCGCTAAAAAGCGTGTCCAGGCGCAGGACTGAAGCTCCCAACCCGCCAGTTACGAAAAGCAATATTACGCCGCAGGAAGCACTTCGGCCGGCTCAGTTGCCGCAGGCTTTGTCACGTAAGTGATTCGCACAGGATGAGGAATGTCGGTTCGGTCCTGAACCTGGATAGAAATCCGGTAGCTATATGTGGGTTGATTCTTACGCCCCAGGTGGGTGCGCAGTTGCATTAGGAAGAGAGCTGGAGATTTCGTCTGGGGCCTCCGATTGGTCACTTCGGCGAACCCCTTTATCTCCTGCAACAGCTTCATCACTCTGATTTTAGCGGCCATATTCAATCTCACAAACACGTTCGCAGTTCACGTGCCATGTCGTTTTCGAAATCGCTCTTGGCAGCAAGCGGCGCTTTTGCTTATCTGCCCGCGCCAAATGAACCGAAGCTTCGCCCTGATTCCGCTGATTTTGTGGGGTTTGGCGTGGCCTTTGACCACCCGGGCGCAACAGGAGCCGGAATGGGAAATCACTCCGCTCGATGACCAGGGCGTTCTCGAATATGAGTTCGACCAGGGGATTGTCCGGAGCACCAACGGGGTGTTGATCAAGTACGGAGAAGCAATTCTCACCGCGGAGCGGGTCGAGGTTAATCAAAAGACCGGGGAAGCCATAGCCGATGGCCAGGTGCGCATCCAGCGCCAGGAACAAGTGTGGCAGGGCGAGCACATATTATATAACTTCAAAAATCGGCAGATGCAGGCGGAGGAATTCCGGACGGGCAAGGCCGGTGTCTTTGCGAGTGGCCAGGGCCTTGCGGCGGACGTTACCAACCAGACCTACTTTGCCACGAACGCCTTGATCACCACGGACGATTCGTCGCATCCCCTGCTCAAGGTGCGAGCCAAATTCATCCGGATAATTCCCGGGAAGCGATTCGAAGCCCGCCAGGCGACTCTCGTGCTGGGTAACGTCCCTGTATTTTATTTCCCTTTTTATTCCCGCAACCTGGCCCCGGGGGCCAACAATTTCAGTTTCCTGCCAGGTTACCGAACGGCTTACGGCCCGTTTTTGCTTTCGAGCTATACCTGGCACATAGCGGAGTTCCTCGATGCGGATCTTCACCTGGATTACCGACAAAAGCGCGGGATCGGGACCGGCCCTGACCTGGATTATCATCTCGGGCGCTGGGGAGAAGGCACCGCGCGCTATTACTTCGTGGACGATGCGGATCCGAACGCGAGCCTCACCAATGCCCTTCCGCATCATCGGCAACGCGTTTGGTTCTCCTATCAGAGCATGCCCTTCACCAACCTCGAAGTGCGTTCGATGGTCCGATACCAAACCGACCTTGGGGTGGTTCATGATTTCTTTGAAGGCGAATACCGGCATAACCCGCAACCGAGCACGTTTTTTGAAGCTAATAAGTTCTGGCAAAATTTCAGCCTGGATGCCTATGCGCAGCCGCGCGTGAACGATTTCCTGGAAACGGTGGAGCGATTGCCGGACATCCGGTTTACGGGATATCGCCAGCAACTGTGGGAAACGCCGGTTTACTATGAAAGCCAAAGCTCGGCTGGTTACTATCGCCGGTTGTTCCCCGAAACCAATGGCCTCGCGATCCAACTGGAATATGAGGCTGCGCGCGCAGATACGTATCAGGAGCTGCTTCTGCCACAGACTTTCTTCGGATGGTTGAATGTAACCCCGTGGGTGGGCGGCCGTTTTACGTACTACAGCCATGCCACGGGGCCGGGCGCACAGACAGACGAGGTTTATCGAGGCATTTTCAATACGGGTGCCGAGGTTTCTTTCAAGGCTTCGCGGGTTTGGCCTGGCATGCAGAGCAAGCTTTTCCACCTGGACGGGCTGCGACATATTGTGCAGCCCTCCGTCAACTACGCGTTCGTGCCTGCTCCCAACCGTCGCGGCACTAATGAGATTCCCCAGTTCGATTATGAGCTGCCGAGTCTGAGGCTCCTGCCGCTCGAGTTCCCGGATTATAACGCCATCGACACGATCAACAGCCAAAACACCCTGCGGTTCGGTTTGAACAACAAGCTGCAAACCAAGCGCGATGGTGCGGTGGTTAACCTGTTGGATTGGGATGTGTATACCGATTGGCTTTTGAAACCGCGTGATGAACAAACCACTTTCGCCGATCTTTTTTCAGACGCGACCTTCCGACCGCATCGCTGGATCACCCTCGAATCGCTGACTCGTTATGATATCGATCGCGGCACGTGGCGCATGGCGTTTCATACCCTGACCCTCCAGACCAGTGATGTCTGGAGCTGGTCCATCGGCCATTTTTATTTGCGGGACGATTTTCGAGCCTCTCCGATCGCGCTCGGCCAGGGAAATAATTTGATTACAAGCAGTCTTTTCTTCCGTCTCAATGAAAACTACGGGTTCCGCATGACACACCGATTCGAGGCGCGAGACAGCCGTCTCGAGGAACAATACTATACAGTGTATCGCGATTTCCGAAGTTGGACCGGAGCGCTTACCTTGCGTTTGCGAGAAAATCGGGTCGGGGAAGATGACGTCACCGTGGCGTTTACCTTCTCGCTAAAGGCTTCTCCCAAGTATCGTGTCGGCGAGGACACCTCGCAACCGTACACGCTGCTGGGTGGCTATTGATTTCCAACCCCTTCCGACAAGGCGGGAAGCAGTGTTAGACCCCATGGCAGCACCGCAGCTTCGCATGGAGTGTCTCTCGAAAGGAAACAACGATCTATGAAAAATTTGAAATCCATCGGTTTAATCGGAAGCCTGGCGGCAGTGGTGGCCGCAGGGGCCTTCACTGGCTGTAGTTCCTGGAGCCACGATCGGCACAACGAGCGAACAGTCGGCCGGGCCATTGATGACAAAAATATCAGCGCCAAAGTGAAAGCGGACCTTGCCGCCGCGCCGGTTTATAAGTTTGGGGATGTGGACGTCAAGACGTTCAACGGTATCGTCCAACTGAGCGGCTTTGTGAACACCGACGCCCAGAAAAACAGGGCCGGAGAGATTGCGCAACATGTCGAAGGCGTTTCGCAAGTCGTTAATAACATCGTGCTAAAGGAAGGTCTGCCCACACCAACGGGTCGACTGGACAACAACCCGAATAATTATCCCAACCGGGACAACTTGGATCGGGATAACCAAAATCGGCTCCGGAACACGAATCCGTAAGCGTAGGATGTAGGATTGGGGCGCTGCCCCGGTCCTTTAGCCCGCCGTTTGATTTGTCAAACGGCGGGCTTTTTTATGGGCGTTAGGGTATTCACCCTATTTCAGCCGCATCAGATTACGTCACCCTAAGATAAACATTAGATTTCTTTCTTATGGGTCGCCCATTGCGCATTTTGTTGGCCGAAGATTCGGTTGATGATGCCGAATTATTGCTTCGCGAGATTCGGCGGGGAGGTTTTGATCCCGTCTGCCACCGTGTAGCCTCAGCGGAAGAAATGAGTGAAGCGCTCATTCAGGAGCGTTGGGACCTCATTCTCTCGGATTACGTGATGCCCGGATTCGGCGGGCTGGAGGCGCTGGAGCTATTCCAACAAAAGGGACTCGATACGCCTTTTATCATTCTTTCGGGCCACATCGGTGAGGAGCTGGCCGTCGCCGCCATGAAGGCCGGCGCCTCGGATTATATCATGAAGGACCGGATGGCGCGCCTGGTTCCCGCCATAGAACGCGCGCTGCAGGAGGCGGACATTCGCCGGGCTCACGACCGGGCCAATGCTGCTTTCCGCGAAAGCGAGGAAAAATTCCGGCAACTCGCCGAGAACATCGGCGCGGTGTTTTTCATGTTCGAAAATCCGACCCGCACCCATCCGGGGAAGCTTTCCTACGTGAGTCCGGCTTATGAAAAGCTGTGGGGCTACCCCTCTGAGACGCTGACGCTGGACAGCGAATTGTGGCTCAAAGCCATTCACCCGGAAGACCGGGCGAAAGTACTGAACCACCTGCCCCGGTTTGCGCTCGGCACTTTCAACGAGGAGTTCCGCATTGTGCGAATGGATTTGAAGGTGCAATGGGTGCAATTCAGAACGTTCCCGGTCCGGAATGAACAGGGGCTTATTTATCGCGTGGCCGCGCTGGCCGAGGACGTCACCGAGCGAAAGTGGGCCGAGGAACAATTAGCTGCCAATGCGCGCCAATTGGAAACCACCGTCCAGGAGCTGCGCAACACGGAGGCACAACTCCGTGTCCGGAATGATGAACTTTCCCAGGCTCGCGCGGACCTGGAACGACGCGTGCTCGAACGCACCACGGATCTCACTTTCGCCAACGCCGAGCTTCGCCGGCATATCGAGGAGCGGCGCCGGCTGGAAACCGAGCTGCTCGAAATTGCCGAGAATGAGCGCCGGCGCATCGGTTTTGATTTGCACGACGATATCGGGCAAAAGCTTATGGGCGCTTCGCTCCTGCTGAAAGCTCTGGAGACCAATCTCGCCAACAAACAAATTCCCGAAGCCAAAGATACCCGCGAGATTCAAAAGCTCATTCACCAAGTGGTCAATCACACGCATGACCTCGCACATTGCGTCAGCTCTCTTGATGCGCAGGGAGAGAACCTATGCGGCTCGCTTGAAGAACTGGTCGAAAACGTTCGCGAGACCTTTAAGATTCGGGCTCGGTTCCGCTCCGTTGGGAAGCTGCCAAAAATCAGCGCCGAAGTGGCCCAACAACTCTATAAGATCGCGCAGGAATCGGTTAGCAACGCCGTCAAACACGGGAAAGCCCGGGTTGTCCTCATCTCCCTGGCTTATGGACGCGCAGAATTGATTCTGCGCATCAAGAACGATGGGGTTCCATTTCCGGAGCATTTGGAGCCAACTCGCCGTATGGGGCTAAGAATCATGAACTATCGCGCGCGGACGCTGGGGGGCAATTTCGAAATCCACGCCACGGGCAAATCCGGAAGTCTGGTCGTCTGCACCATTCCTTTCATGAATGGCAACACTGTTTCCGCTGGACGCGGAACGGGTGCACAAGGAGGGAACAATAAGACCACAGTGCTTCCTTCGCCAACCGAGATCCGCTCTTCCGCCAGCGAGCAACTGTCGCCGCCGTTGCTTTTGGCCGCCGGGTGACCTGCACGTCACCAAAAACGCCATCATGTCAGGTCCCGTGACTACCTCGGATTGAAAGAACAAATCCGCAGGTTAAAGCCAGAGCCCCGCCCAAAATCAACCAGACCGACCGCTCCGTCGGATGGCCTGTGAAGAATCGAGAAATGTCTGAGCTCAGCGAATGTGCTTCGCTAAACCCGACGAAGAGCAGCACCACTCCCAGGGCGAACACTCCTAAACCGGCAATGTTCATGTCATAATTTGCCCGCATCTCGCATAGGCAGCCATTGGGGTATATCCCCGGTCAGAGCGGGGACCGGGGTATTCTCGTCATCTTGAAAAGAGCCGGCTCGCGGGCGTCCTCGTCCAATTCCACCGACATGAATCCGCCGTCCTTGAGCAATTCAATCCCGGCCAGAGATGGACAGAGCCGGACGCGGAAGGGTTTCCAACGGCGGGCCTCGCGCAAAGCGGAAGATAATCTCCGCGCGCTAGTGCCCAGAAAATGAATCACGGGCATGCCGGCCAGCAAGCGGCTCTTCCAAAGGATCAGGCCAGAATGCAGATGGCCGATGATCGTGCTTTCGATCTGGCCTATTTTTTTCCGCACGATTTCCTCCTGGTAAAGAAACGGAAGCGCGGTCGGATCATGACAGAAAAGGAGGATACGCTCGCTGGCCGCTATTCGCTGGAAGGCGTCGCGAATTTCCTCCAGATGCTCGCGCCGCGCGGTTTCCCAGCGTTCGCGCTCCTCCGCCAACGTATCCGGAAGGAAAACGGGGAGGCCCACGAGCGAGGAGGTCACGCCGATCAGGACATAACGTCCGATCCGCGTTTGCCAGAAGGGCGAGAGTCCAAGCTCATTGCGGGCCCGCTCGAGGCTTTTGAGCCTCATGCCTCCCCGATGACCCACAAAGCTAACCTTGCCCAATTCATGATCGCCGAACGTGGCACGCAAGCGATCTCCAAAAACCGAGCGCAGCCGGCCGAGGCATTCCTGGGCGCTTTGGCATGAGCCATCATCACTGACGCCCACAAAGCGGGTGTCGCAACTGTAATCGCCATTGGCCACCGCGAGCGCGAAATCCTTTTCGCGCGCCAGAAAATGATCGAGCAAATGATTTTGCTCGAGAGGAGATCGCAGCCAAAGGTAATGGCGATGCAGCCGGAGGAACACCCGGAGCCAGGGATTGGCGAGGTCGCGAAATTCGTAATCATTACCGAGCGCGCGTTCAAGCGGGCCGGCGTAATGGATGTCGCTGACAATGCCTACCGTGCGGCGGGAAACCATCACTGTTTGCCGGCTAAGCTCAAGTTCGGGCTTCGCGGTAGCAAGTAAAAATATTCAGGGGAGGCCAACAAAGCCGTTAATGCTTGAGCCACGCGAGGCATGGATTATGTTTGGAACATCCGGTTGAACCCCAAAAAGACCTCGCATGGGAAAGCCGACAGAGCCGCTTGCGACGAACGGCATTTTATTGAGGTGATGCAGCCTTGCTGAACGGAGTTTACCATGACAGCGAATGATTTTCGAAGGATCGCCCTGAGCTTCGAGGGTGCGCAGGAGGGATCTCACATGGGAGCCATGGATTTTCGTGTAGGGGGTCATATTTTCGCGACTCTCGCATCGAAAGAGTTGGGTTACGGCAACCTGATCATCAGTCCTCAACTGCAGGCTGACCTGATTTCCAAAAAGCCCGATCTTTGTCTGCCGGTGGCGGGCGGGTGGGGACGGATGGGTGCGACTCACATTCGGTTGGCAGAATCAACCCGTGCCGACCTCCAAGAGGCGCTGAAGATCGCCTGGGAACATCGCGTCGCGAAAAACGCGAAGAGCATGGCCAGTAAACGCCGGAGTAGTTCTCGCCCCTCTAAAGTTCAAAGGTCTCCAAAAACCAGGAAACGTATCGCTTAACCGAGAGGGAAACAGATGGCCCCCTCAATGCACGCATGGCTGCGCGTAACCCCGGGGAATCCCCGGGCGAAAACCTTTCATCCGCTTCGGCCTAAATACTGGCGGCCTGCTTTCGCAGGCCGCCAGAACCAAACCCAAGGAGTAGAAGCGTACTACGCTTTTGGCGCAGCACCATTCGGCAGAGTGAAGATAGGACCTTTTGCCAGAGTCACGATGACAAAGGCGGCAAGTAACGCGAGACTGTCGTTTCCGAAACCTCGCGCTGTTCGCATGCGGTCCATTTAGCAGGCGATATGCCAGCAAGCTTTCGCTGAGATAGTTGCGCAAGTCGCGGCGGCGCATTAGCTCCAAAAACCGGGCGGTCGGGCCTCTGTCTATTTTCTGGAAAACCGTCTCAAACCGAGTCATTGGCTCACCGTGGAAACTCGCTGATTTTTGGTGTGGAACGGACTCTCGTATCACACTCGAATAACACTTTAGGCCGCCCGACCAGGGGCAAAAACGGGGGCCGGACAGTGACCTTGCTCTTTCCCGCCAATGTAACCGCCTCCAATAGCTCAAAAGCGGTCAAACCCGAGCCTGCAAGGCTGTGCCGATAAAAATGCCAGGCATCATACGAGTTCTTCCAGGGGAGAACCTCGGCTTTTAAGGCTGATTTCAGCAACGGCTGCATATAACCCCAATCGCGATCGTTGGCGACTAAGCGCAAACCGAGAGGTTTCGCCTGCCATTTGCCGGCCAGGGATGAATCGGAAAAGGCGATGATCGGCTCGAGCGGATCTTCTTCCGTATGCAGTAGTAACAACGGTGGCAGAAAATGCGCCCGGATGAGGGTTTGATTGGTCAACGCCATGACCGCGTCCATAAGAGTCGGCGCGGCATTCGTAAGGTGAGCGCGGGCGCGGCGGAACATGTAGAACTCATCGGTTGCGCCCGGCATGAAAACCAAGCCCTTCACGACCTCTGTAGCTGCGAAAGCCTGCAACATCGTGGGAACACAATTGGTCCGGTTCAGTTCCATCGTCGGCGCGCGCAGAGGCATTTTAGCCAGCGCAGCCTGCCATGGTTCCTCCGCGCTGGCATGAAAAGCGACCAAGCCTGCCCACGCGGTCATCAGGAATTTGACTATGCGCGCGAAGTCCATCCTCAAAACGATAGCTGCACGATTCTATCCTGCACCTGGCTGCTCCAGCGCGCGCAATAGCTCAACATTTGATATAGCTGTTCCAAGTCGCGCATTATCCCTGCCCTGGCTTCGCCCGCGGCGGAATCCTCGTTCCACGCAGCATCCAACGCCCTGAGCCCGCTCAACAACTGCTCGTTCCATTGAGAAAGTTCCCGTCCAAGGGAGGTGAGCTCGTCCACCCATTGCTGACCTCGTTCAAACACTTCCGCCTTCAGCAAAGGAGAGGTGATCGCATTTCTTTCCATGAGGAACGCATCCGCGCGGCGGCACAGGTCGGTGATTTTCAGAAAAAAACTCATGAGCTCATCGGGGATGGTTTGCACCTCTGCCGGCCGCGAGCCATTCTCCAGAGTAATTAGGTGCCGCAACCGTTCCCGAGGATTGCTCAGGGCGGTGTAAGCGGCATTCAACTCCGTGTAGCGCGTGTGGGCGAGTTGCTTTTCCGCGGGGGAGGCGCCATGTGAGCGATCCGGGTGCGTCTCGGCGGCAATGGACAAAAACTTTTTTTTCAGGGGTTCAGCTTCCAGCCAGGGACGCCGCGGTTCTCCCAGGAGGGCGAAGTAATCGGTCATGCCACCAGCAGCATGGGCGGTCAGGCGCTGAAGCTTTCGCCGCAGGAGCAACTGGTCGCGGCGTTCGGATTCTTGACTTTGAAACCTCCGTCCAAGGCGTCCAGATAATCGAGTTCGCTGCCGGTCACATAGAGCGCGCTTTTGGGGTCCACCACAACGCGGACACCGCCGGTCTCAACCAGGATATCCCGGCTGGCAGGCGCGTCCTGGAGATCCATTTTGTATTGCAGGCCGGAGCATCCACCTCCCACGACGGCCACGCGCAGCACCCCACCGGGCCGACCTTGCCGGCCGAGCAGCGAGCAAACCTTGGCTGCCGCGTTCGGGGTTAGTTTGATCAACCGCTCATCACCGACCCGAAAAGCGGGAGCGGCGGCGGGTTTAGGAACGGAATTGGCAATCATTCAACTGCACGAAAGCATACCCGAAGAGATGGTTGCGGGCAAGCAAGGGCACTGCAAGCACCGGATCGGATGATTGAGGCAGTTTTTAGCCAACGGCGGCGAGAGCGGCGGCGTAGATCTCTCTGGTTTTGCTTTGGGCTTCCGCGAGGCTTAGTTCCCCGCCATCCAACCGTTTCAAAAACGCTTTTTGCGCGACGTAATCTTTGTTGACCACGCCCGCCTTGCTTTGGAGCATCCGCCAGGCCTTGCGGCGTTCGACGGCGAAAAGGACCATTTGCCGCGACACCGCATAGTATCTCATCTTGCCGTTGATCTCGGCCTTGATGTAAACGCCGAAATTCGGCACGCACGAGCGATGGTCCGGGCGGAACACGCGGCGGTAAATCACATCGTCCTGGGTGATAAACACCAGCATATCATCCAGATGAATCATCTCGCGGGTATCCTCTTCTTTAATGGACTTGACGTGCTTGCGAAAACGGCCTTCGGTGAGAGCCCAGTGCGCCACAGTGTAATTGTATTCCTCGCCATTGAGCTTGTACTTGGCGCGCCACCAATCCCGGTTGGTGTTGGGGTTGCCTTTAAGGTCGAACACCTCCTGGGAGGTCTCGCCGTTGCGCGGATTGAAGACAAATTCAGGCATGCCGCGGGCGTCGCGAACGAGCTTGGCCTGGTCGGCCGAAAGATTGTCGGCCACGCCATGCTCGGGCTGGCAGGTGGTGTAGCATTGGAAAAAGGCGGTGCCCCGATACTCGAGGCCGTCAAGCATCGCTTTGTAAAGCTTGGCGGCGTTAGCCATCGACACTTGCGCGACGAACGGTGACCCGTGCCCGCTGGTGAACGCCTCCGCCACATTCTTCTTCTCGATCAACTTGCCCTGCGAGGCGACGCCGAACTGGTTCATGTCGTAGCCGCCGAGCATGGTGGAGGAATCCGAGTTTTGCCCGCCGGTGTTTGAATACACCTGGGTGTCCAGCATGAGCATCTTGACGTGGGGCCGGTTCTGCAAAATCACCTTGGAGACATTTTGAAAACCGATGTCTCCCAGCGCGCCGTCGCCGCCCACCACCCAAACTTTGGGCAGCTCGCGAATCTCCTGGTCGGTCATCAGCGAATCCTCCAGGTGGGTCAGCGTGAAATAATCGGCCTCGGACATCACGCTCTCCTCCCGCTCCAGCAACGAATCAGTCAGCCGTTCCGGGACAACGGATCGGCGCGCGTGATTGAGCATTACGGATTCACTCAACAACCAGCTAATGGTCGCGCCATCCTGGAACAAGGAATTCATCCAGGGATAGGGATGCGGATTGGACGGCGGCGTGGAGCCATACACAGTGTTGCAACCGGTGCTAGCGCCCATGAACATTACGCTCATTCCGTTGGCCTGACGCCCATCCACTGATTGAAGGTCGCGATGGTTGAACGCGTCCTGCCGCAATACTGCCACCATCCCTTTGATAATTTCGTCATCGGTAATGGGACCATGCGCGGTCATCCGTTTGGCAGTGTCCTCATCATTTTCACCGCCGAGCCCCATGATGATAACCGCTACGGCTTTGCGGAAACGCCGATATTCGGCCTCGTTGCGGATTTGCAAGGCCTGGAGTTTAGCCACCCCTTCCTGTTCGAGCTTTGCGGCTTTGGCTCGCAACCGATCCGCCTTTTTATGGTAAAGCGGCCGCATATACGCTTCGGTCACGGAGGCCGCCGCGCGCAAAATGCTTTTCTCGCCACACCCGGCGCAGGCACCGTCGCCCGAGACGAGCGCTTCGTAATTGCGGCGCACCATCAGATGATTGCGCAACGCCGCTTCACGTGAGTCCTGCGGGGCATTGTCCTGGTAAAGACCCAAATACTTTTGCGGGGTATCCGGCAATAACCTTGAAAATATTTGAGCGGTGGTGTGCACGGCGTTGAGATCTTCGGTTTCAACGGTCATGCGCAGCGCGTCGTGATCACCGCAAACCTGCACGCATTCTCCGCAGCCCTTGCAAAGGTCGGAAACAAAAATGGAAAAGATGCCCCCCTGCCCCGCGGCCTTTTTTTCCACCGAACGGAAGATCGCGGGCACGTTGCTGTAAGCGAGCGGCAACTGATCGAGGATGCCCGCAAATTCGGTTCGGGCCTTCGCGCCGACGTTGCTCAAGGCCTCGACTTCCTTGCGCACCAAGTCCTTGAACGGGACTTTTTGTTTTGTCTCCACGGCGGTCACCATCGCGGCGCGCACGCGTTCTTCGATGCCTTTGATTTCGCCGACGAGCTTTTGCCGTTCGGCGGGATCGGTCACATAATAATGCGCGGCGGTTTTCAATACGGTGGCAACGTCCTGCGCGGTATTGGGCAAAGCCGTGTCGGGGCAGGCGGTGATGCACTCCATGCATTGGGTGCAATTTTCGGCGATGTAAACGGGGGTCTCGCGACGAGCGACATACTTGGACTGGGTGGCGCCGCTGCCGGCGCCCATGACTCCCACGGAAGCCAGCGCGCCGGAAGGTTGATGGTAATGATGACCGCTGCGGAATTCGGAATCGAATTTGGCGAGAGTTTGGAAGGCGTAACGCGGTGTCTGCGCGGCCGGCATCGAGATCGGCTGCGTTCCGCAGCCGCCAGCGCCGCAGCCCGCGGTCGGAATCATTGGGGCGTCCCCCAGCGGGCGCACCGGCGGGTTGCGCATGCTCGAACGGTCGGGCGCCTCGAACTCACCGTATTGGATTTCCTGGACGCGAGAAAAGCCCTGCTCCATCACCTGCATGTTCGAGGTGACGACTGCTTCGCCGAAGCGCCCAAACTTTTTCTCATACTGCTTCTTTACAGTGGCCAAAAAGGTTTCCGGCGAAATGTTCGTGTGCGTCAGGAAGGGTGAAACGCGGAAGAAAGCGCCCAAAAAGGAGTTGCCTTGCATGCGCAGTTGCAAATCTGCGCGGTCGGTGGCTTTGCGCGCGATCTCGAACCCGGGCAGAATGTACACCCGAATATTATTGTCCTTGATGAATTTTCGGTGCTGCGCAGGGATGCGTTGCCAGGCCGTTTCCGGGGTGTCACTCGATTCCCAGACCAGGGAGCCGCCCTTGTTCAGTCCCTCCAGCGGGTTGGTGTGCGTAAAGGCTTTGGGATCGCAGCACAAAACGACATCCACATGGTTCAGTTCACAATTGACCCGGATTCGCTCGGGAGCCACGACCAGATAATAATTAGTCGGCGCTCCTTTTTTCTCCGAGCCGTATTTTGGGTTGGCCATGACCCAGATCTGCTCGATGAGCTGGCCTTCCGCATCGTATTTAGGGTTCTGCTCGGATATCAGGTTGCCGAAATCGCCGATGATCGAACCGAGATTCTTTCCGGTGGTAATCATGCCCCAGCCGCCAATGGAGTGAAAGCGCACCGCGATGGCTTTGTCCGGCAGCAGGGAAGGAGTGTCTTTGGAAATGACTGAGTAGGGATGATCGATGCCCAGCGTGAAATAGGTCACACCATCCGCCGCACCTTTGCCGTCTTTGCGTCGCGTTTGACCGGTGGCAAATTCATAAGCGCCCAGGGAGTGTTCGGGACGGAAGTCGCGCGACCCGATGCCATATGAGCCGCGGAAGATTCGGGGCATTTCTTCGGGAGTCAATGCCGGCAGGTCACCGCCGAACTTCTGAACTTCCAGCGCCTTGCCCAGCGCGACGCGAATATCGCGCGCCAACGGGTTATCCCCGGCCAACGCTTCATCGGTGCGTTCCAGGATGATGACGTTCTTTTTCCCGCGCAACGCGTTGATGATCGCCGCTTCGGGAAAGGGCCGGATAACGTTCACATGCACTGAACCCACCCGGGCGTTTCGTTGCTCGCGCAAATAATCGCAGGCCGCCTCGATGTTCTCCGCCGCGCAGCCCAACGAAACAAATATGGTGTCCGCATCTTCCGTCCGATATTCGGAAATCAAACCATAAAAACGGCCCGTCAGGCGTCCGAACTCCTCATACGCGTGCTCGAGGAATTTCAAGATGGGCTCGTTGAAATTGTCGCGGCGGGCCACGACACCGTTCATGTGATGTTCCTGGTTTTGCACGGGTCCCAGAAGGATCGGATTCTTCAGGTCCATCATTTCCGGCACCCGACGTCGTTTCGGCCCGAAAAGCTCTCGCTGCGCGGGAGTGGGACAATCGATGATGTCACCCGATGCGCCGAGAAATTCGCGCAGCAATTCCGCTTCGGGGGCCAGATAGGTTCGCTCGCTGTGAGTGGTGAGCATTCCATCCTGGATGTTCATGCCGGGGTTAAGCGACAACTCGTTTACTTTGCGCAAAATAATGGCCTGGTCCGAAGCTTGTTGGGCGTCTTTGCCCACCAGCATGGTCCAGCCGGTGTCGAGCGCCGCGTAGAAGTCGTCATGGGCGCAGTGCACATTCAACGCATGCTTGGTCAAGGCGCGCGCGCCGATTTCCAGCACCATGGTAGAGAGCTTTCCCGGAGCGTGATAATACTGCTCCATGGCGTAAACGATCCCCTGGCCTGACGTGAAGTTGACCGTGCGCCGGCCGGCGACCGAGAAGGCGGTGGCGCCACCCTGCGCCGCGTGTTCGCCTTCGCATTCCACGGCGATTTTCTGCTGGCCAAAAACGTTGAGCTCCCCTTGAGCGTAGGATTGCTGATAGATTTCGCCGCCCTCGGTCGAGGGGGTAATCGGATAGAAAACGCCGCCCTCGGTGATCCGCGTCTCGACGTACTGGGTGACCAACTGGTTGCCGTTGCAGGTGACGCGAATGCCGGGGAATTTCGGCGCGCGGCGGCTGGCGTGAGGTTTTTGGCGAGGTTCAGAATCGGCCGTTGCGGGCATTAAACTCATAAATAAACCTTAAGTTAAAAGACAAACTGAACGTCAAGAAGCCGCCTCGCATCACACGGCGAGCAACTAACCACCGGTGTGGTTCATCCAATGTTACAATTTTCCGGTCCAGAGACAAAGAAAAAGCGCGGTCAAAAAAGGCCGGTGAACGAGGTGCGATTGGGAAAGATAAGTCTGGTGACCCTAACGAAATTTCGAGAGTGAGGCAAGGCATAAATCTGGTGGCAAGGGTTTTTACTGCTGGAAATCAGCGCGTCACCGGGGCAGGGTAAAAACGGCTGCAACAGGCGACCCGAGTTTTGCTGCCGCTGTAAAATGATCAAGCCGAATCAACTTGCGCTGAGCGATGCCACCGAGTGGCTGGGGCATTGGCATCCGCTGGCCGAGCAACTGGGCTCGGCTGAAGGTTTGGTTGAGCTTGGTTCGCTCTCCAGATTTTTGCGCCTCCCTCCGGTGCGCAACGCAGCGTCTCTCCGCCTGTTCCTGTTCAAGTATCGGACGGAGCTGTTGCTGGCTTTCGAATTGCCGGCCATCCAAGCGGCGTATCACCACGCGGCGGGCAACGAAGTACGGGAACTCGTGGCGCTGGATCAGGAGCTGGCCGCGGAAGCGGGGCTGCAAACTTTTTCGGCCCCCAGCCGGCGGATTGGGCAGGCGCAGTTGCAAAAGCTCAGGCCCTTGCGCGATCAACGGGTGGTGCAACGCTATCTTGCCGCAGTCGAAGTCGGCGAGGCTAATGGCTGGCATATGCTGGTTTACGGCCTGACACTGGCGATCTATTCGCTTCCGCTGCGTCAGGGCCTTTTAGGCTATGCGCATCAAATGTTGCGCGGGTTTATTTATTCGGCGGCGGTCATGCTTCGTCTTTCCGAAACCCGCTGCCGTGGGCTTTTCGACATTGTCTCCGCCGGTCTTCCGGATGATGTGGATCACCTGTTGAAAGAACCGGCGTTGTCGGCCTGATCCGCCGCAATGAGCCGGCCAGCAGACCGAAATCGATCCAGCGCCTATACTCATCATCCTAGAGTCTGTTGAATTATTCCAACAATCATCCTGTGGCGGGCCCGGCCTACACGAGTTACGGCGCGGCAAGGCGGACGCGCTGACTTCGTTGCTTCTCCCTCAAAGATCACTGCGGATATAATCGGTCGTCGCGCCTCGTCATCGCATCCACCGCGCTCACAATCTGAAATGCCGTAATAATTCAACAAACTCCTAGACTAGGTGCTCTGGAAGAACCTTTGAGTCTACACAAGTATCTATATTGCCAGGCCAATTCAATCAACTGTATCGACCCAACTGGTCTTGAAACTTACTTGGTTTTGTACGGTGAGGGTGGAGGGGCAAATTATGCTGTTGATGACGCCGCGAAGAGTCGCGCCGATCAGCTTACTGCTCATATCAAATCACTTCACCGGGAAGGAGTCGACAAAGTCGTCCTGTTAAAGACAACAACATTTTCCGCCGTGCAGAGCGCGCTAAAAGAAAACAAAGAAATTCGAGCTATACATATTTTTACGCATGGGGCTCCAAAGTTCATCAGCCTGGGTTACAACATTAATGCCAATGGTGCTGAGGGTAATATATCGCGTGATGGTGGCAAAGTTATTACGGGGAGCGTGAAATACTTTACAGGGCAGCATAGCGGACCTGGTATGCATGGAAATAGTTTTTAACCAAGGATGGGTTGGCTTGCGTGGCACGAAGGTAGGCCCGAACGTTGCCCACCATTTCGTTGCGATCCAAGGGGCGGGTGCGGCCCACGGCGTTGGTTTTGACGTCCTGGTTGAGGTATTCGTCGGGATTGAGTTCGGGACTGTAGCCGGGCAGAAAATAGACCCGCAGTTCCTGGCGGTGGGTCTTGAACCAGCGAATCGTGGCCCGGGCCACATGTACCGGGTGGCTGTCGATGATCAGGAAGATTTTGCGCTGGTTCTGGCGCAGCAGCCGGCGCAGGAATTTCAAAAAGACCGCTACGGTGAAGCGCTCCTTGAAAACCATGAACTGCAACTGACCACGGTTGGTGATGGCCGAGATGAGATTGCAGCGGAAACGCTGACCGCTGCCCAGGATGACCGGCGTCTGGCCCCGAGGACTGAAGGAACGACCGGCGGCATGATCGCCACGCAGCCCCATTTCGTCTGCCCAGAAAATCAACGCCTGCTCCCGCCGGGCCAAGGCGCCAATCGCCGGATACTGGCGCTGCAGCCAGGAGCGGACCTGCTGGGAGTCTTGCTCGAAGGCTCGGCGGGTGGGTTTTTGCGGCGTGAAACCCCAGCGGGCCAGCATCCGGCCCGCCGTCCATACCGACACCTTGAGCTTGCACCGCCGGGCGATCAAATGCACCACCGCCTCGCGCGTCCACAGATAGAAGGGCAGCTTCAACTGATCGGGGCACAGATCGGTGATCAGCCGCCGGACAGTGCGCTCCTGCTGGGCGCTCAACCGTCCTCCGGCACGACGCCCCCGTCGGCGAGCGCGCAAACCCTCGGTTCCCTTGCTCGCTTCCAGGTGCACCCAGGTATGGATGGCCTGCCGGCTGACTCCGAAAAGCCGGGCTACCTGGGACTTGGAGTTGCCCTCCTGGAGCGCGGCAATGGCCTTGAAACGGATGGTTTCCTGCGCCTGCGGGCTCAAGGATCGAAAGTCTTGATGAATCATGGAGAGACAGTAACACAGGAGTCTTAATGTGTAAAGTATATTGTGCTCCGAGTAATAAATGGTATATTGACTACCGGCAGAGTACCTTCCCTTGGCTTTGGCCGCAATATTTGGAGGTCGATACTCGGAGTTGGAAAGACCTGGACAAATCTAATTGTATCCATGGTGGAGATATCTATATCAGAGGATGCAATACCGATTATGTGGCGCGAGGAATGGGTTTGCACTTGTTCGGTAAAAAGGGGAGTGGAACAACAGACTTTACTCATCCGGTCCGACGAGGCAAAAAGACATTTCTGTTCACGGATTGGGAAGAGACTGTACTTAACGCCTCCGAATTCACACTTGGTTTATGAAAATAGCCTCGGTAATTGGTTTGGCGCTCTTCGGCCTTGCCTTGGCCGTTCTCTGCTTTCTGGCAGAGCATTACCGAGCCGAGCGCTACCAAATAATTTACACTGCCTTTCTAAGAGAAGCTACTCAGGACGATCTGGAGAGGCCGGCAGCGATTTGCTATTCCAATGAGCAATTGAGGGAGGCAGTTAAGCATACTATTGAGTCTCGTACAATAGGGTGGCGTTAGGGCCATAGTTCAGCCTGGGTATAGCAGGCGGTGATGATCGATCTGCGCCGGCGCATGCGCCGTAGTGCCGCGGTGGCAGCCAAACTCAGCTCCGAGCCTCTAGTCGCGATCAGGTTCGCAATTTCATGGGTTTTGAGATGTCCCCACATGTATTCCACCGGGTTGAGTTCCGGGGCATAGGCCGGCAAGCGCTCGACTTCTATCTGCCCCTCCGTGCTCTCCAGGTAGTCTTTGACCAGGCCACAGCGATGAATGGCAGCTCCATCCCAGAGAATCAGCATCTTGCCCGGCACGTGGCGCTGGAGATGTTTGAGGAACTGCACCACCTGCAAGCCCTTGATGCTGCCCGTGTAAAACCGAAAATAAAACTGCCACAACACCATGGCGCCCATGACCGAAAAGCTTTTCCAATTGAAGGTTTCCTGCAAAAAGGGGGTTTCGCCTCGACGCGCCCAGGTCCGCGCCCGGGTCGGCCGGGTACTGAGCCCGCTTTCATCGACAAAAACCATCATCCGGCCCTGCCGCCGCGCTTTTTTTTAAGGCCGGCCACTTCACCCGTTTCCATTGCTCAATCGCTGATTCATTGCGCTCAACGGCCCGTCGCTCCGGACGCTGACAGCTAAAACCCAGCTCTGCCAGGATGCGCCAGACATGGCCGGGGTGATAGCGAATCCCGGTAAGCCTTTCGATCAGAGCCGCCGCGCGCGGCAGGGTCCAAAGCTGCGTTTGGTAGCCCTGGGCGGCAGGCCCCGCCAGCAGGGCTTGGATAATTTGTTGTTTCTGCTCCGGGGTAAGGCGGCTTTTGGGGCCAGCCGGACCTTTACTGGCCAGAGCCGCCTTGCCGCCCGCCATCCATGCATCCTGCCACCGGTAAGCGACTTGCCGGGCTACCTGGCAGCGCCGGGCTACTTGCGGGGCCGGCAAACCGCGCTCAAACATCGTGGCAGCGCGCAGCCGCAGTTTCTCCATCGCGTGGTGATCTCGTTTCTTGGCCATGCGACAACTCTAACAAGGGAGAAATAAAGAAGCAAGAACTAAATGTCATGGTATTGTACGAGACTCAATAATATTCTAAAGCAGGCGGGGCTTGGCTAGCGACAATTAAAAGTGACCGGTGACGATTATCAGTTTCTCGGTGGTTTGGGGATTATGGTGGCGGCGGATGCGCCCGGGGCCGAGTGGCTTCGATGGCGGACCGCTGTCCATGATAACCAAACAGCAATACCGAAAACTGATGAGCGAATATCAAGCAACCGGAAACGTGACGAACAGTGCCATGAAGGCGGGAATGAGCCGCCGGATCGCACGCAAGTATTTGCAGGCTGACCAACCGCCACAGGAACTGCAGGTCAAGCACAGTTGGCGAACGCGGGAAGATCCGTTGGTGAAGATTTGGCCTCAGGCCGAGGCGATGCTGGAGGAGGCGCCGGATTTGGAAGCCAAGGCCTTGTTCGAGCATTTGTCGGAACGAACCCCTGGGGCGGTGCAGGAAAAGCATCTGCGCACTTTTCAGCGGCGAGTCAAGCTGTGGCGGTTGGCACGTGGACCGGACCAGGAAGTATTCTTTCCGCAGGACTGGGAAGCCGGGCGAGCGATGCAGTTGGACTGGACCCATGCCAAAGAGTTGGCCGTCACGATTGCGGGGCAGCCTTACGATCATCTGCTTTGTCACTGCGTGCTGCCGCATTCGAATTGGGACTGGGCTACGCCTTGTTTATCGGAGTCGTTGTTGTCCTGCCGACAGGGCTTGCAGGAAGCGCTGCACCAAATAGGCAAGGTACCGCGGGAACTGCGGATCGATAACAGTAGCGCGGCCACACATCGGATCGGAGGCGCTGGAACGGGCCGGGAGTTCAACGAGCAGTTTGCTTCATTGTGTGAGCACTACGGGCTGCTTCCACGGACCATTGGCATTGGCTCTCCCAATGAGAATGGCGATGTCGAATCGAGCAACGGGCACTTGAAGCGCCGAATGGGGCAACACCTGTTATTGCGAGGCAGCCGCGATTTCGATTCGGAAGCCGACTATGAACATTTTCTGCACCAGGTGTTGGAGCGTGGCAACCGGACTCGCCAGGCGAGCTTGGCGGCGGAGTTGGCCGTGATGAAGCCACTGCCGCTGACGCGACTCAGCGAGTATGACGAGGTGTTCTGCACGGTGGGTTCGGCCAGCACGATCCGGGTCAAGAAAGTGGGCTACTCAGTGCCGGCGCGGCTGATTGGCCAGGAACTCAAGGTGGAAGTCTACGAACGCGAACTCAACCTTTACAGTGGCCGGGAGCTGTTGCTGCTGTTGCCGCGCCATTGTGGGGATCGCGGAGTGGTGCTCGATTACCGGCACGTAATTGATCACCTGCTGCGCAAGCCTGAGGCTTTTGAGCGCTACCGGTATCGGGAGCAACTCTTTCCCAGTCGGTCGTTCCGAGGGGCTTACGATCATTTAGTGGCCCAACATGGCCAACGCCGCGGGGCGGTGGAGTATCTGCGGTTGCTCAAATTGGCCACTGAGGTGGGTGAGAGCGACATTGAACTGATGCTGGCTGATTTTCTGAGCCCGCCCTATCCGGCTTGGAGTGTCGGGGAGTTGCGCCGCATTTTGCAGCCTGAACCTAAGCCGCAGATCGAGGTCATCGAGTTGGAGCCGGAGTGGCGTTCGTATGATGCGCTGTTGAGCCCGGAATTGGAGGTGGCCTATGCCGGCTGAAGGATTGGCCGTATTGTTGCGTTCGTTCCGCCTGCCCACGATGGCCGCGATTTGGGAGCCGAGCGTGGCCCGGGCTGAGCGCGAGAACTGGGGCTATCAGCGGCTGCTGCAACACTTGTGTGAGAGCGAGGCTCAAGATCGCCGTGAGCGTAAGGTGGCACGATTGCTTCATGAATCGGGTCTGCCGGATGGCAAGACTTTGGGAAACCTCGATGAGAAGATCCTGCCGGCTAAAATTCGACGGTTGCTGCCGACGCTCTTGGAAGGTCATTTCGTGGAGCGAGCGGAGAACCTGTTGGCCTTCGGATTGCCCGGCCGGGGCAAGACGCATTTTTTGGCCGCACTGGGACGTGAGTTGATTTTGCGTCACCGCTACCCGGTGCTCTTCACTCCGACATTCAAGCTGGTGCAGCGACTGTTGGCGGCCAAGAAGGAACTGCGTTTGGAGAGCGAACTCAAGCGGCTGGATCGCTTCGCCGCGGTTATCCTCGATGACATCGGCTACGTGCAACAGGACCGGCAGGAGATGGAGGTGCTATTCACATTCCTGGCCGAGCGTTATGAGCGGCGCAGCGTTTTGATCACCAGCAACCTGGTCTTCTCAAAATGGGACCATATCTTCAAGGATCCGATGACCACCATGGCCGCCATTGATCGGCTGGTGCATCATGCGACGATCCTGGAATTTACCAATGGAAGTGTTCGCGCTCCCCAAACAAAAGAGCGCCAGGCGGACCACTCCGTCGCGCCAGCGATCCCCTTCGGTTCCACTACGTCTGTGTCGCCTGGCGGCGCCACAGACTCCGTTCCACCGAAGGGATCGCCCCAAAACCCTGAGCGTTGGAGTAACCATGAACCAATAAAAACCCTCTCCCAAACCACTGGTCACTTTTAATTGTCGCCAGTGGCCACTAATAATTGTCGTTGACCAGGGAGACGCGGAGCAATTGGTGACTCGCGGCTTGCTTACAACTGTTGAATTATCAGGAATGAGAAGAAGGTTCATTTTCGGTAGCGAAATGGTATAGTTTTGGGGGTTGGTTTTTGGTGGTTGGTGGTTAGCAAGGCCCTGCAGAGCATGCTCTGCGCTCGCGTGTGCATTGGAACGCCAACCGTCATTTGGCCCGATAATTTGTGACGGCGGTTGGGTGCATAATTTATTTGTTCCATCCACTTATATACCGGGACAAATCGTGTCCCGAGCGGGACATGATTTGTCCGTAGCGGGAGGGTTGGCCAGTTTCGGAGGCGAGCCGAAATCGGGTGAGGGGTGAAGATCCCGCTTATAGGCAGGGAACGACGATGACAGTGGGGCGAAAATCTGAATGACCCAGGAATCAGAAACGCCGATCTACACCAGGAAGACCGGAGAAAGAAATACTGTTTTACACCAAGGCACCGAAGCGAACGAAGAAAAGGGCAAAATTCGCCTCCTTGCCGGCCCCCACCCACCCCCCCTTTCCCAAAATGAGCGTGACACCCTTTCCCGAGCGAAGTGGCGGGAGAAGAATTTGGAAGGGCGTTGGAAAGGAGATCCGGTCAAGCTGACGATCGCCCTGCGTTCGAGGAAGGAAAGAATGATGACTGTTGCATGGATCGCGGAACGGCTGAGTATGGAAAGCAGAAGTGACGCCTTTGTTGTATTGGAAGTAGAGAGAGAGAAAGATGAAAGTTAACAATACTTTCACGTTCATTGCAGGACGCGCCAAAAGAGGCATTTTGAGGCATAATATCTCCGCGTCGACTTGTACTAACGGCTGTTGATGCAACTGGTGCAGCAACGCCAGGTTGGCCAAATCGTGGGTCGTTCCCATGCGAAAGGTCCCCCTTTTTTCGGCGTTCTCAGTCGGGAACCAAAAGAAATGACACGCTCGAATACCGGTGGTGAAACGGACCCTCGACAGCAGTGGGTTAACCCAGAAGAAAGAAAATTTGGGAACGGAAACTTTTTTACCTGTTGACGCCCGCCCTAATGGGTGACCCTTTCACTTTCACCGCCGCTAGATCTTTCTCACCGTTTGTGCGGGACAGACGAACTCGAGCCTCTTAGTCAGTCGCGTGGATTCCCTTCCCCGGCACGAACACCAGACTACACGACCGGTTCGGCCACGCTCGGGCACGGCTATATGGATTCTGGCCGTCCGCTCGCAATCTCTTCACCGGTGACCGCTCAAGCGGAAGAATGAGCCGGTGCACCATCTCGCGTCACCTTGCAGGCAGCGCAAAATCCGCTCCTCAGAGCGTAGCCCCGGGAACGAAACTTCCGGGTGGAATCGCCGTTAGCTTCGTGGATAACCACGTGGACATGGTCAAACTCGAAAACCTCTGGCAACTGTACTGGCACAAGAATTACCAGCCTCCCGCCACCCGGCCGCCGTCGGAGTCTTTGAAAACATTTAGTGCGTTGACGATCGGGACGCGAAGGATGCACTTTCGTGGCTGAGAACCCGAACGACCTCTTTCGCAAAGCCAACCTCTATTTGGTTTCAGCCTCGCCTGAGGCAGATGGCTTGGCCCGACGATACCCTACCAGGTAATGCATGGATTGTTTCGGGCTGTTGAAATTCGTGGGAAATGCTTTTCCGGACAAATCATAACAAACACGCAGCGTGTCGCCGCTATCAATCTGTCCCATCTCATAGATCGCGAGAATAGTACGCCCTTTGTTGGGTCCATCCTCGCCCCGGATGGTCATACGCTTGGGCTTCACGGATGTGTCGAGTGAAACCTTTCCTTTGTCAGCGTGCGGTTCGCCGTCGATAACCACTTCGTAGTTCCCCTCTTTGATGGTGAGTGTGATCTTCTTCAACTCCTCAGCAGGCACCTTCGTTCCGCCCAGCATGGCGCCAGCCGGCTTCCATACACCATTCTGCCTTTGCGCATCCTCAGCGGCATCCGTTGCTCTGGTTTCCCTGCGACGGTATTCCGCTAAATAGAACCCGCTTTCAACCGTGCTCTCGAAGGCGGCCGGAAAAGCTTTCCCCGAAAGGTCATAGCAGACCTTGAGTGAGTTCGGATCCTTCATTTCGTAAATTCCCAAAAAGGTCTTTCCCTCGTTTGGACCGTTGGTGCTCAGGAGCGTGATGCGTCTCGGTCTGGTGGTTTCATCGAGTTTGTGCACGCCCCTGTCCGAGCTTTTTTCGCCCATCACCGAGACCTCGTAGGTCATTCCGGAAATTCGCAGCGTGATACTATTTAAGGCAGGCCTTGGCATCTTAGTCCCGGCGAGAGTGGCGCTGACCGGTTTCCAAACGCCGTCCTGCGGATAGGAGTTGCTTCTTGCGGCGGCGTTTTCGTCCGTTGCAATCGCCAGCGGGGCGAAGGCTGCAGACAACAGGGTGATCAACGCTTGTTTCACGATCGGTGGAGTGAAGCCGGGGTCATGCACGCATTGTTCGGTCTCCTTTTTAACACTGTCAAGGGATAACCCTGGCTGAACTTCCCCGCGTTCTCTCAAAGGGATCCAGCCATCCTTTTCGATGGCCTGGCTGCGCCACACATTTGTCATGGGCCGCGAGCACCTTGCTGATCAGGTTACATATCAAGCCATCCTCATACCACGCGCTGGTCCAAAGTCGCTGCGGCCGACCTGTTAATACCTGAGCCGGCGGTTTCACTCTATCCCTTCACGGCCGGTCGGAGAAAGCTCGAGGAAAGGGGCGTTGGAACCAAAACCAAGGACCACCTCAAATTGGCTCTGGAAATAGCCTACTCACCTCGAAAACGCTCCCAAGATTTGAGCAGCAAGATTAAGCCTGTCTAACGGCGGCGTTTGGCCATTCCGAAGTAGTAGCCGCCGCGGATTCTCGCTCCCGTAACGCGGCGTTCTCGTCCCTGGGGCTGCCCAGGCTTGTCCGCCTCGAACAGGGCGGTGTAGCGATATTCAAAATTGTCGAGCTTCACGCGGGGGATTCGCTGGCTGATAAATCGCTCAATAGCCACCACGTGGCGGCTGTCCTCCGCCACCATGAGTGTGAAGGCATCACCCGTGGATTCCGCGCGACCCGTTCGACCGATGCGGTGAATGTAATCCTCAGGGTGTTGGGGAACGTCGAAATTAATGACATGGCTTACGTCCGCAATATCGAGCCCGCGCGCGGCGATGTCGGTCGCCACCAGCACTTCAAATCGACCATCGCGAAAGCCGCGAAGCGCCTGTTCGCGCTCCCGTTGAGTTCGGTTGGAGTGCAGCACGGCGACGGCGTGGTTACTGCGCTTGAGCAAATGGGCCACGCGGTCGGCCCCATATTTCGTCCGGCAAAAAACAATGACCGAGTCGTAGTTGACGCGTTTCAGCAATTCGAGCAGGAGATCTATTTTCTGCGAATCGGAGACCGGGTAAATAACATGCTTAACGGTTTCCGCCGGACTGCGCCGCGCGCCGATTTCGATGGTTTCCGGATCCTTCATCGCCCACTGGATCAGCGTTTCGATTTCCGGCGGGACGGTGGCGGAAAATAGAGAGGTATGGCGTTGACGGGGACAGCGGTCGAGGATCCGGCGCACGTCCGGCAGGAATCCCATGTCGAGCATGCGGTCGGCCTCGTCCAGGACCAGATACTGGACATGACTTAGGCGCGTGGTTCCCTGTTGCAGATGATCCAGCAGGCGACCGGGCGTGGCCACGAGAACATCAACGCCGTTTTGCAGGTCTTCACGTTGTTTGCCATAGCCAACACCCCCAAAAATCACCGTAGTGCGCAAATTCGTGAATCGGGAAAAATCGCGGATCGCGGTTTCGACCTGGGCCGCCAGTTCGCGGGTCGGCTCAAGCACCAGCATGCGAGTCTCCGCTTGATGCGTGGCCAGACGCGAAAGAATTGGCAGCGCGAAAGCGGCCGTTTTACCCGTGCCGGTTTGTGCGCTGCCAATTACGTCCCGGCCGGCCAGAATCAACGGAATGGCGCGAAGCTGAATCGGTGTTGGCTCAACATAGCCCATGGCCTTAACTCCCTCGAGCATGGAGTGTGAAAGGCCAAGCTTGGAAAAACCCATATTAAACCCAAAAAGTGAGGTGCTTCACGCGCCGTTTACATTGGTGACACGATCGGGGAATTCTTGTCGGCGACCACGTTGTTTTGTTTGCCTGGATCATCGGTTCCCTGGGGCGAGCTGTTTTCGCCGGCGTTTTCTCCAGCGCCACGCTGATCTGCCGGGCGGACGAATTCCGGAGTGCCTAGCTGTTCGCTTTCCTGGATCTGCGTTGTGGCAGGTTCCGGCTGCACAGGTGCAACACTGGATTGGCTGGAGGGCGCAGCGCCGGGCTCCGAGACCGCTTCCTCGGTGGCTGTTTCCGGCGCCACTGCCGCAGGCTGAGGTTTGGGAGGCTTCGGCAAGGGCTTTTTTGCCGTTTCCAGTATGCCGCTGGCGAATTCTATAACGTGACCCTGGTGAATGAGCCAGTGCAGATCCGAAATGACAGCCGTCTGTTCGGCGGTCGGTTCATTGGCGGAAACAGGAGCGGGTGCCGGATTTGCGGGAGTTGGTTCAGAGCCGGGGGCGCTCTCCGGCGCGGGCTCTGGTGGTGCGGAGGGCTGTGCCGCTGTGAACTGATTCGGGTCCGGGGTGGGAGCAAGCGCTTCCACCAACTGACGCCGATTGCATTTGGGATGGCTATTAATGTAGTCAACGATCCGCTTCACCCCGTCAGAAACCGGGGTGGCTTCTAAATCCAGGTAATGGGGCCGTGCCACCGATACATGGGTGATGGTTTTGTTGACCTTGAAAAACTGCAGACCCTCCTGCGCAAACTGCTGGCTTAGAACCGTGGCAATTTGCAACGGGAACCGCTTTTGATCCTCCCATGCGCCGCGAAGGGCCCGCATCAACTCCGAGCTGCGCAAATTGCGGGCATTGACCCCAGCCAAGGTATGCGCCTCGACCTGCTTAATAATGGCTTCGCGATGGGTTTCGCGGAAATGTTTCTCAACGGCCTCCATTGTCGGCAGTTTCTGCGGCTCGGGCAGGTTCAGGCAAAGGTATTCTGTTTTGAAGCTTTGGTCCTCGACCCATTTCTTCACAACCGCCTCATCCCGCACGATTTTGACCCTGGCCTTGAAGGCCTCAAAAGGCATCCGGGAGAACCGTTCGCTGTGAAGTTTGCGCAATTGATTTTGATAGTCGTGATAATTAGGCGGTCCCAAGACGATGCCGCTCATTCCGCACTGGGCCACGAAGGTGTAAGTGCCCTTGGGCGGCTCGGTAGCGGTGCGTTCAGCCTGGTAAAAGGTGGCGAAATGACGCTTCAAGACATGGTCGATAGCTTCGTCTTCCGAAAGCCACACGGAATCGTCGAGTGCGCAAACGAAAAGCGGCTGCAACACTTTGCCTTCAGCATTTTTTCGCACTGTGAAAGTCACTGAGTGGCGTTCCGGCTTTTGCAGGATCATTTGCGCGATGTCAAAGAGCGGATAGGCGCGCCCGGTCACGCGGATTTGACGGGCGAGCGATTCAACACCTTTTTGGTCCGGCACAAAACCGATTGAAATCTCCGGAGGTGGCGCAACGGGCTCGCGCCGTTCAGACGGCCGTCCCCGACGGTCTCCGAAATCCTGCCGCCGGCCACCCTCCCCACCGCCGGGTCGTCCGCGGCCCCCGGGGCGCGGGCCGCCAAATCGATCGCCACGGGCTCCACCTTCCTGGCGTTGCCGGTTAGGTGGTCCCCCCTGACCTTCGCGCCGCCTGGGGCCCCGCCGTCCTTCGCCGCCGCCGCCTCCTGGCCGTGGGCCACGACGTTCAAACCGATCTTCACCCCCCTCGTACTTCGCGTATTTGGCCGAGGAGGACTCCTGCGCCCATGCGGGGAGAAAGAGTTTCTCCAGATCAAAATCGTTTTCTGTGCTCATTTATGACGTTCAGCCAAATCAGCGACCTCATGCAAAGGCCGTCTAATCAGCATGGAACGCCTTTTCGCGGATTGCAAGCGCCCTTCCGCGGCGCTTGACTCGCAGCGTAATCCGACTACCAATCAGGGGTGATCTCCAAGTCTCGTGTCGGAATGGGATGGGTTTCATTCATGGTTGCGCTTACGCTGCTCTTGATGGCCGCGACAAGGTTCAACTCGCTCGGCGTTGAGGCTGGTTTCGCGAGAGTCAAACTGACTCCGCCAATGGAGATGAAGGCCACCCTGGGAGGTTATGGCGAACGGCTCAATCGGCCCGCCACGGGTGTGCATGACGACGTGTGGGCCAAGGCCCTGGTCTTTTCTAACAAGGACCGGAAATTCGCGCTCGTCACCGCGGATGTGCTGGGTTTTCCGGTTGGCTTCAAGACCGCGGTGTTGGAGCGTCTGAAAGGTGAGCAATGGACAGACGCGCAGGTGCTGCTGTTGCCGAGCCATTCGCACACCAGCATCGAAATGATGGCGTTGCACCCCGGGAATACCTTCAGCAACGTTCAGATTGGCCTGTTTCACAAGGGACTTTTTGAACTGACCGCCAACCGATTGGCCACTCTGATTAAGGCCGCTGCTGGAGGACACACCCCAATTAAAGTCAGTTCGAGCTTAACCAGCGTGGCCGACCGGAACCGAAACCGCCGCGAGGGCAACACATTTCACGATCAAAATCTGGCTGTGACGCGAATTGATCGCGGCAACGGCGAACCGCTGGCCGTGCTGGTGAATTGGACGGCGCACCCGACTTTCATGGGTGCTGAAGACATGCTTTTCTCTGGCGACTGGCCTGGGCACTTGCAGCGAACCCTTGAATCGCTGATTGGCCAGCGGGTTGGTGTCATGTACTACAATGGCGCCGAGGGTGATCAATCACCCACTCCGCCGCCGGATTGTCCGAGTCATTGGGAACGTGCCGAGCGCTACGGCCAGGACCTGGCGATGACGGCATGGCACGCCTGGCAAAAACAGGTTCCGATTTCCGTCACCCATTTCGATTTCCGGACGGAAACTATCACTTTACCCAAGCGGCAATGGCATCCGGATTTTATGAAGACTGGCGGCGCAGAATACGGTCTGAGCGAAGCAAACATGCAGGCGTTTCTCGAGCAACTAAGTCCCACCCAAACCCACAGCACCTGTTTTCGGCTAAATGATTTATTGATCGTCGGCATTCCCGGTGAGTTGGCGTCCCGGCTCGGCATGAATCTCAAGGAAGAAGCCGGGAAAATTTCAGGAGCGAACTGCCCGACGATTGGCGGGCTGGCCGATGAATGGGTGAGTTATATGCTAGCGCCTGATGAATATGGCAAAGGAGGCTATGAGGCCAGCATGAGCTTCTATGGATCAACCTTGGGGCCAACTATTCTCGAGGGCGCGCTTAAAAATGTTCGTGCGTTGCGTAGCCAGTAGTCTCTGAATTTCGTCACTTCACCTTAACGATCGTCTATCTTCTCCACCGACGCGCAAGCCTCGAATCTTCGACGAGGGTTTACTCGGAAAAGCCCCGGCCCCAACGTCGGCGTTGGGCCTAACTATGGTCGAGAAGGCCGTCCTGCGGATGAGAGGAAATTGCTTTTTTTTCCGAGCCAAAAATGAACCAACCTTTTGATTCACGCTGCCTCGCAGACGTGCCTGCTAAGCAGGGATGTTCGAGGTACTCGTAACCGGCCCTTCATAGTTTTCGGCAATCCTGCAAGACAGGAGTGTCTCACTCCTGGACATCCGCTCCGGAAAAGACAGGTGTTGTTCCCCGAATGCTGTTGCCACTCAGAGCGAAGTGTCGGAGGTGGCAATGCTTCTGCTTGTTTCCCGCAGGCTCGTGGTGTTGTACCGCGGCCGTGCGTTCAGGCCCCAGCTCGTGTGAATTTAAAGAAACATCTTAACAGTCACTTTGCCGCTACTGCTCTCGGAGTGGCCCTGACATTCGCGGCCGGTGTGTTTCTTTTGCGATCGGATTCTCGCCTGGGACAGGCGTTCCGAAGAGCCAGCTATGATTTGTCCTTCGACCTGGCACCATTTCACCGGACGCACCTCTCCAATTCCGAGGTAGTAATCGTTTACCAGGACCAGCTGTCACACAAAGAATTGGACCAGCCGTTCAACAAACCATGGGACCGCGTCCGGCACACTCAACTGGTGAACAACTTAACGGACCTGGGTGCCCGCGCCGTGATATTCGATCTGATTTTCACCGATCCCGACCCTGATCCAGCCGCGGACCAGGCGTTTGCGGAGGCGATTCGCGAAAACGGCAATGTACTCCTCGCGGGCGAATATCATTGGGACCGCACTCAATCGGAGGATCGTGGAGCCACTCCCACTCTGGACCGCCCGCTCGACCTATTGCGTGGAGCCAGTGCCGGATGGGGGTATTCAATGCTCCAACCTGACCGTGATTTCACGGTGAGGCGACATTTTCATCAATCCCTGAAGCCGGGGGGAACGGATGCGGTGCCCAGTTTAGTTTGGGCCGCCGCGCGGCTCGTAGGGAAAGACTTTGCCTCTGTCCCCCGCGAAGAGCAGCGCGAGCGTTGGGTGAACTATTACGGTCCGCCGGAAACCATCCCTCATTTGAGCTATTCACGGGCATTATACGGCGAGAGCATCAAGCCAGGCTTTTTCAAGAACAAGATCGTTTTCGTAGGAACCCGGCCCATCGCGGGCCTCGATACCGAGCGGCGCGACGAAATGCGCAGCCCCTACTATACGACTTCAAAAGAGTTTCAATTCATGCCAGCGGTGGAGGTCCGTGCAACTGAGTTGCTCAACCTGTTGCGCGGAGATTGGCTGCGCCGGTTGCCATCGGTTTTCGAATTGTTCATTCTGGCAGCCTCGGCGCTGACTTTCAGCGCCGGCCTGTTTTTCTTCCGGCCGATTGCCGCCACGGGCTGGTGCCTTCTGGGAGTGCTGGTATTCACGCTGGTGTCCCTTCTGTGCTTTTCCTGGTTCGACGTTTGGTTCCCGTGGCTTATCATTTCACTGGCACAGGCGCCACTGGCGCTTCTGTGTTCCGTGCTGTTCAAGTCCCTGGATTGGTATGTTCAGCGCCGACGACTGGAGCATGAACGCAGCGTGGCCGATCTGCAACTGCGGGAGCAAGCGGCGTTGCTCGACAAGGCCCAGGACGCGATCATCGTGCACGATTTCGGCTGGCGCGCTTCCTTCTGGAACAAAAGCGCCGAACGCATTTACGGCTGGTCCGCGGAGGAGATTTTGGGCCAGAACCTCGAGAGCCACATCCTGGATGCTGATACAGAAGCGTTGCGCGAGGCCAGAAACGCTGTGCTGAGCGAAGGCGAATGGGTGGGCGAACTGAAGCAGAAGACGCGCGCCGGCGCCCTGATCAACGTCCAGAGTCGCTGGTCGTTGTTGCGCTCACCGGATGGCAACCCCCGTTCGATCCTGGTCATCAATACCGACATGACCGAAAAGAAAAAGCTCGAGGCGCAGTTCCTGCGCGCCCAGCGCATGGAAAGCATCGGCACGCTGGCAGGCGGCATCGCGCACGATCTTAATAACGTTCTTTCACCCATTCTAATGGGGATTGAATTGCTGCAACTGAAGACCACTGATGACCATAGCAAAAAATTGCTAAAAACCATGGGCGGCAGCGCGCGCCGGGGTGTGGAGATGGTCAAACAAGTGCTCAGTTTCGCACGCGGGCATGGCGGAGAACGCGCGCCTTTGCTGCTCGGCCAACTCGTCGAGGAAATGCACAAGATCGTCCGCGAAACATTTCCGAAAAATATCGAGATCGAAATTCGCGTGGACAAGCACCTCCACCGGGTGGTGGGAGATGCGACTCAATGGCACCAGGTTCTGCTCAACCTCTGCGTCAATGCGCGGGATGCCATGCCCGAAGGAGGACGGATTACTGTTTCGGTTGCCAACACCCGCATGACAGAGCAACAAGCCCGCAAGCTGCTTGGCGCCCGGCCGATCGATTACGTGTTGCTTTCGGTGCAGGATAACGGCGAGGGCATCGCGCCCGAAATCATGGAGAAGATTTTCGAGCCATTTTTTACCACTAAAGAGATCGGCACGGGCACCGGGCTTGGCCTTTCCACGGTGATCAGCATCGTTAAGAGCCACCAGGGAGTGCTCGAGGTCCAGAGCGAGGTTGGCAAAGGCACCTGCTTTAATATCTATATTCCGGCCGTCGCGCCGCAGGAGCCCTCGGAAGGTGCCAAGACATCGCGCCAACTCCCGGCCGGCCACGGCGAAACCATCATGATCGTGGACGACGAGGCGCCCTTTGTGGAAATCCTAAAGACGACGCTAAATGAATTTGGTTACCAGGTGCTCACGGCCCACCATGGCGCGGAGGCGCTGTCTGTGGCCATGCGTCATAGTGGAAAGATCCACCTGGCCATTATGGACATGATGATGCCTGTTATGGACGGGCCTAAGGCAATGGTGAAGCTCCGTGAATTACGGCCGGAAGTTCGGTTTATGGCGATGAGCGGATTGCAGCAGCCTGAAAAGTTTCAGGAACAATTGCCCAAGGAAGATATTGTTTTCATGGCCAAGCCGCTGAACACGGACACTTTGTTGCAAAACATCCGCCAGGCACTGGTGCCACCGGGTGCGCCGACCGATTCTCCCGAACCGTTGGACGTGGCGACAGCCACCGGCACGGCCCCTCCGGTTTGATCCGCGTCGCGGGAAGACTTCCCGGCTGGCTTGGCTTTTGGCGTTACCAAACCTATCTTTCCGCACATGCGGGTTCTGGTGGTCGAGGATGATCCAAAAATCGCCTCTTTCGTCGTTAACGGTTTGAAGCAAAGTGGCTTCGCGGTGGATCTTTGCGAGAACGGAGAGGAAGGTTTGGCGCGTGGCCAGAGCTTGCCTTACGACGCGTGCGTTGTGGACGTCATGCTCCCCAAGCTCGACGGACTGAGCATGATTCGTCAGCTTCGCGCTGCGGGCTCGCGCGTGCCAGTGCTGTTCCTTAGCGCAAAGGCGTCCGTGGACGACCGGGTCCGCGGGCTTCAGGCGGGCGGTGACGATTATCTCACCAAGCCATTTTCCTTCGCCGAATTACTGGCCCGGGTGCAAGCCTTGATCCGGCGCGCCTCGCAAACGCCGGAGCCGACCCGTCTCGTGGCGGGCGATCTTTCGCTCGACCTGCTCACCCGCGAAGTGCACCGCGCCGGACAGCTTATCGAATTGCAACCGCGGGAATTCGCGCTGCTCGAATACCTGATGCGGCACGTTAACCGGCCGGTCACCAAGACCATGATTCTCGAGCACATCTTTGATTACAGTTTCGATCCCCAAACCAATATTGTGGATGTTCTGGTGCATCGGTTGCGCGCCAAAATAGATCGGGACAAGGCAGTCATTCATACTCTTCGGGGTGTCGGTTATGTTTTACGCCCTGTCTGATTTGCTCCGGAAAAATCTGGGCGTGAGGCTCAGCCTTTGGTACGCGTTCATCTTTACAGTCAGCAGCGCCGCCCTGTTCACGCTCGCTTATTATCTACTAGCGGCCGCCCTCGGGGCGAAAGATCGGGAGGTCCTGGACGCGCGGCTTAAAGAGGTGGCGGCCATTTGCCAAACGAGCGGGGCCCGCGGCTTGCAAAATTGGGTCCGGAGTCAACCGGTTGCCGTCCAGCGCTCCCTGCTGATCAGACTGGTCAATCGGCTCAATCGAGTTGATTTCATCAGCGCCCCTGAGGAGTGGGTTACCCTGCGCGACATTCCCAGTGAGTGGGAGGGATTTCGCGGGCAGGTAGGCGTCGTCCGAATTCCCCAGGATGCGGAAAAGGATTTTACGTTGATTTCCGCGGTGTTGCCCGATGGGTCGTTGCTGCAGGTAGGTCGCACCGCCAATAGCCGCAAAGCCTTACTCGAGCCAATCCGCCGCACTTTCCTGGTGGTCGGTGCTCTCACTGTCCTTTTGGGTTTTATGGCCGGATCTTTCATTGCACACCGCGCGCTGCGACCGGTCCGCAAGATGGTCGCAACCGCCCATTCGATCATTCGAACCGGCCGGTTCGAGGCTCGGGTGCACGTGCGAACCTCCGAGGATGAGTTGGGGCAGCTTGCGCTATTGTTCAACACTTTGCTGGACAAAAACCAGGAGTTGATTCACGCCATGCGCGAGTCTCTCGACAACGTCGCGCATGACCTTCGCACTCCGCTGACACGACTGCGCGCCACTGCCGACGCTGGACTGCAGCCGGAAGCCGGGGCTGAAGCGGCGCGCGAGGCGCTTGTGGATTGTGTCGAAGAATCGGAGCGAGTGCTAAGCATGCTTAACACTCTTATGGACATCGCCGAGGCGGAAGCGGGCATGATGAAGCTCCGGAAGACCTCCGCCGATATTTGTCAACTGGTACGAGAGGCGGTCGAACTTTATCAATACGTGGCCGAAGAAAAGCACATCACAGTTGCGGTCGAGTGTGAGGCACCCTGCCAAGCGACCGTCGATCCGGTGCGACTCCGGCAGGTGTTCGCCAATCTACTCGATAATGCCCTTAAGTACACCAATGCGGGAGGCAAGGTGACCGTTTCAGTGCATTGCCGGAATAGCGAAGCTCAGATCGCCTTTCGGGATACCGGTATGGGAATCGCGATTGTCGAACAGGATAAAATTTGGGCGAGACTCTACCGTGGGGATAAAAGCCGGTCGCAACGAGGGCTGGGGCTGGGTTTAAGCCTGGTGAAAGCGGTAGTTGAAGCCCATGGAGGAAGGGTTGGGGTTACCAGCCGCGAGAATGAAGGGTCCGAATTCCTTATTTCAATCCCAAGAAATTCTGGTGAAGCCTAATAGAAAACAGAAAAGGCCGGGTTTTCACCCGGCCCTTTCTGACACATTCACATTGAGAACACTCTAAATCTTTTTCAATCCGGTGCCACACACGCACCTTCAACACGTCCACACCCTAACATTTTCCTCGCGCTCAACCAGTCACCAGAACTGGGGACATCGCATCCCCCGTTCGATTTTCCCCCATTTACCGGCGTTTTGGCCGCAAGACCTGCGTCCAAAACCGTTTGCGTTTCCCGGCTTTTTGTCGCTCAATCGCGAGGCATGCGTCATGTTGTTGGTGTATTAGCTTTCGGTTTATTCGCAACCATTTCTGCCACAGCACAAAGCAACGAGATTGGCTTCGAAACTGTGGTGTCCGCAGAGAAGCTGTTGGGGCTTAGATTTTCTCAGGAAAAGGTCGAAATGATGCTGCCGGGCTTACGTGATCAGCTTCGAAATTTCGAGACCCTCAGGACCTTTCCGCTTTCGAATGGCGTGCCTCCGGCCCTGGTCTTTAATCCTCTGCCGGTAGGATACCAACTGCCCGCTGGCCCGCGAAAAAAGTCGCGTTTTGCCTCGGCAGGCAGGATTCGACTTCCCGAAGAGCGCGATGAACTTGCTTTTTATACCGTCGGTCAATTGGCAGAGCTCCTGAGGACGCGCCAAATCAGTTCGCTCGAGTTGACTGAATTCTTTTTGGCGCGGCTCAAACGATTCGGGCCGCGGCTTGAATGTGTAGTCAACCTCACAGAAAATCGCGCGCGAGAACAGGCGCGCCGGGCGGACGCTGAAATTGCGGCGGGTCGTTACCGGGGATTACTCCATGGAATTCCATATGGCGCCAAGGATTTACTGGCGACGCGAGGAATCCCGACAACCTGGGGAGCTGCCCCCTTCACCAATCAGGTGTTCGATTTCGACGCGACCGTTATCCGCCGTCTGGAAGAGGCCGGTGCGGTGCTGGTCGCCAAAACAACCCTGGGCGAGTTGGCGATGGGCGAAACCTGGTTCGGCGGTATGACTCGCAATCCATGGAATCCGAACCAGGGATCGAGCGGTTCCTCGGCCGGTTCGTGCGCGGCGACCGCCGCAGGATTGTTGCCCTTCACCATCGGTAGCGAAACTCTGGGATCGATCGTTTCACCATGCGACCGCTGCGGCGTGACCGGCCTGCGACCTACCTTTGGGCGAGTCAGCCGTGCCGGCGCAATGACCCTGAGCTGGTCCATGGACAAAATCGGTCCGATTTGCCGTTCGGCAGAGGATTGCGCGATTGTTTTCGACACGATCCGGGGCAAAGACCCGCTCGATCCGTCCGTTTACGATGTTCCCTTTAATTATGATTCAGGGTTGAAGGTGCAAAAGCTCCGAGTCGGCCTTTTGAGAACGGATTTCGAGCAGGAAAAGGGAGTGCGAAAGGCCAATGCCGGTGCAGCGCTCGAAAGAATACGCCGCATGGGCATGCGACTGGAGCCGGTCCAATTGCCGGATTATCCGGTAAGCAGTATTTCGTTTTTGCTTTCGACCGAGGGTGCTGCGGCATTCGACGATCTGACGCTCCAGGGAACCGATGACAAGCTTAAGCAGCAGGACGGTGGTTCGTGGCCCAACACCTTTCGAAAAAGACGTTTTGTTCCAGCAGTGGAATACCTCCAGGCACAGCGCATCCGTTATTTGCTGATTCAGGATGTGGCGCGGCTTTTCGAGAGGGTGGATGTCATCATCGCACCTCCGTTTGCCGGCAGGAGCTCGCTGATTAGCAACCTGACTGGCCATCCGTGTGTGGTGGTGCCAGATGGCTTTTCGGCGGAAAGTACTCCGACCAGCATTTGTTTCATCGGCAAACTTTTCGGAGAAGCGGAGATTTTGGCTTTGGCGGCTCGGTATCAGTCGGGGACAGATTATCACCACCGGCGCCCGGAACTTTAGAAGGCTCAAGGCTACAACAACTCATAGGTCACCCCAGTTGCGAACCCCTTCAGTTGTTTTAAGTTAAATTACGAAGAAATTATGACCTGGAATGACTCGGATGATCGAACTTCGGCAGATTTCGTCTTGTTTGCGCTCGCGTTTATTGGGGTCCTGAGCGCGGCGGGAGGCGTCGTGATCAACTCCGGCGCGTTGGCTGTGCTGGGATTTTTATTGCTGCTAATCACCGTACTGGTTTTAGGCGGAAGAGGTCAGGATTAAGGCGAAAAAGGCCTTATTTCACGCGAAAAATCCTGCAATAATTATTGACTTGGGACGGTTGTTTGCTAGTTTCACCACTCTTTTGATCGGGATCTTTTGATGAAAACGCATTTGCCCAAAGTAAATTTAGATGAGCGGAAGTGGCATCTAGTAGATGCCAACGGAGCAGTACTTGGCCGGCTGGCGGTCCAAATTGCGGACATCCTGCGCGGGAAAAACAAACCGGTGTTTACTCCGCACCTGGACGCCGGCGACTTCGTCGTGGTAATCAATGCCGAAAAAATTGTTGTAACCGGCAAGAAGGAAACCGCCAAAGAATTCATGACCTACTCTGGCTGGAAAGGCGGGGAAAAATTTCGTTCGGTGGCCCAAATTCGCGCCAAGCATCCGGAGAAGTTAATCACGCATGCCGTGCGGGGAATGGTTCCCAAGAATCGGCTTGGCCGGGTGCTCATGACCAAGCTCAAAGTTTATAAAGGCGACAAACATCCTCACGCGGCCCAGATGCCGCAGGCACTCGAGGCTGCTAAATAACTTTAATCTCGTTTCATTTCCCACAACTTCATCTCAGCAATGGCAGAAACCAAAACACCTCATCTTGGCACCGGACGGCGCAAAACCGCGATTGCCCGCGTGCGCCTGGCCAGCGGCACCGGCAAAATCGTCGTCAATGGCCGTTCGTTCGAGAATTACTTTCCGCTGGAATCATTGCGGATGATCGCTTCACAGCCCCTTGTGGCCACAGGAACGGGGGATAAATTCGACGCCCAGGTGACGGTTTCGGGTGGCGGACCGAACGGCCAGGCCGGCGCGGTGCGCCATGGTCTCGCCCGCGCCCTGCTCACCGTAGACGCCAATCATCGCGCAGCCTTGCGCGCGGAAGGATTGCTTACGCGTGACCCGCGCATGCGCGAACGCAAGAAATACGGCCAACCCGGGGCCCGCAAGCGGTTCCAATTCAGCAAACGTTGATTTTCCGCTCGATTTTCCAACCCCGCCGGCTCATGTCGGCGGGGTTTTTTGTTTGCGGTTCGGTTTGCGGACGAGCCGCTTTTCGAGCATCAGTATGAACGAGAAATGAGTCAAAAGAAAATCGCCATCGTTGGAGCATCGGGATATTCGGGGGAGGAACTCGTCCGGCTGCTACTGCACCATCCCCACGCAGATCTGACCGCCGTCACCTCGCGCCAATATGCCGGCCAAACCGTGGCCCAAATCTTTCCTCGTTTTGCCAATCACCCCCGCGCGCGCGCGCTTCGCTTTACCGAGCCCAACGTGGAATTGATCGCTCGTCACGCACAGATTGTTTTTCTGGCATTGCCGCACGGCGTGGCCGCCGAATTTGCCGCGCCGCTGCTCGAACTCGGCTGCCAGGTCATTGATTTGAGCGCCGACTTTCGCGTCAAGGATCCCGCGGTGTATAAAGAGTTTTATGCGCATGACCATCCCGCTCCCGAACTGCTGCCCCAGGCCGTTTATGGATTGCCGGAATGGTATGCGGCAGAAATCAAGAAGGCTTCGCTGATTGCATCGCCCGGTTGCTATCCCACCAGTGTGCTCTTGCCGGCGTTGCCACTGGTGCGCTCAGGTCTCGTCAAGCCGACCGGAATCATTGCTGATTCGCTCAGCGGCGTCAGTGGCGCTGGACGCAAAGCTGAGCTGGATTATCTGTTCGTCGAATGTAATGAGAGCGTCCGGCCCTACGGTATTCCCAAACATCGGCATCTCTCGGAGATTGAACAGGAACTTTCTTTCGCGGCGAAGGAATCGGTCACCATCCAGTTCAGCCCGCATCTTATACCGGTGAATCGGGGCATTCTCACCACCCTGTACCTGGCACCGGAAAAGCACTTCGGGGATGCCGCAGCCATGGCTGAGCTGAACGAGAATATCACCCGATGTTATCAATCCGCTTACGAGAACGCGCCGTTCGTACGGTTGCTTGAAGGCAAGGCGCTGCCGGACACAAAAAACGTAGTGGGCACGAACCTGATCGAGATCGCCTGGCGTTTGGATGCCCGCACTGGCCGCCTAATCGTGATGAGCGCTGAAGATAACCTGGTGAAAGGGGCGAGCGGTCAGGCCGTTCAAAGCATGAACCTAATGAGCGGGTATCCCGAAACGGCAGGGTTGATTTAGACGCTGGGGTTGCTTGAGGGGAGCCCACGTTTTCCTGAATTTCCGGCGAATTGGGAATGGCTTTTTAGCCCGAACAGGCTTGAGATTTGGCGTTCGCGTAGCCAACATAATCACCGTAACCCGCGCGCGTGGCGGAATGGCAGACGCGCCAGACTTAGGATCTGGTGCCGAAAGGCTTGGAGGTTCAAGTCCTCTCGCGCGCACCAACTTTTAGCGGAAATCTGAGCCAGGGAGGGGCGTTTGCTTAGGAGAGAATCATCCTGCCTCCGAAGGATCGTTACGTTGGTTTTGCGGCAGGGAGTTCATTTCCCGCGCTCGTGTAAGCAGGAGGCACATAAAAATTAAGGGTCACTAAATTCGTGCTTCCGGTGTTTTTGATTTCATGCGTTTGTCCACGCTCAATTAGGACCAGAGTAGAAGCCCTTAATCGGATTCGCTTCTTTCCAATTCTCGCGGTGCCCTTGCCCGAAACAACGAAGAGCCACTGATCCGCACCCCGATGGCGATTATCAGGTCCTCCCTGGGTTTGCCCCGCCTCGATTACCATCGTCGCCGCTTGTGAGCGCTTGTTCCCGCCACAAACAACAAACCCTTTTCCAAATCGAAGCGTTTTGGGTTTCACAAATTTGGCTTAATTCCTGTTGTAAGTTCCTGCTTCGTTAACCGCTAATCCGCAACGAAAAGCCCGACTTTTGTATGGAAAAAACACTCATGCAATTTACACGCCCCAGCAGTACATTCGAGGAGGCTTTTTCTTGTGCGTGCGGAACTTGTCACAAGGGAGGTTCGGCGAAATGACCGAGCTGACCGATATTGTACGGACCTGGCACGATAGGCACAGATAATCATGGTAAACATCGACGATTATTGATTTTGGGCTTCCAAAAACTATCGGTTTAGCTTTCAGAATGCCTTTCGCCCCGTTTGCGTGGTTAAACCCACGAAGAAGCTGGTAAGATTGGTTCGAAAGTGGTTAATTAGCGAGCATCACGTCTTTCAGCCAAACCGAAGCATGCGGTTGCTTTATACGGCGAAACCCCGGAGCCGGCGTGCTTTCCGTCGGCCGTCGGAAATTTGTGCGTAACTACTTACCCTACGACTCAACAAAGTCGATCCTTTGCTCGGTGGTTTTGCTCATTGGTCTGGCCCTGCCCGCCCGCGGAAAGGTTCTCTATGTCAACGCGGCCGGCGTAAACCCCACGCCGCCCTATACCAATTGGAGTACTGCCGCGACGAGGATTCAGGACGCCATAGCTTCAACAACCCAGGGCGACACAGTTCTCGTTACCAATGGCGTTTATGCCACTGGCGGGGCCGTGGTCTTCGGCTCGCAAACTAATCGCGTGGCCCTCTCGAACGGAGTCGCGCTGCTCAGCGTGAACGGCCCCGATCTTACAGCCATTAGCGGGGGAACTCAGATCCGTGGTGTTTACGTTGGAAGCAATTGCTTTCTTAGCGGGTTCTCGATCACCAATGGGCACACGCGCGCCAGCGGTGACAACCTCAAAGAACAGAGCGGCGGTGGAGTCTGGTGTGAAACTGGCGGCGTAGTGTCAAATTGTGTCATCGCTGGGAATATTGCCAATCGAAACGGGGGCGGCGTCTATGGGGGAACGCTTTTCAATTGCGTGTTGGTCAGCAACCTCGCCACTTTTAACGGCGGCGGCGCATATCGTTCGGCCGTCCTCACCTCCATCTTGAGCACGAATTCTGTCGGGTATTTCGGCCATGGCGGCGGCGCGTGCCAGTCCCTCCTGACCAACTGCATGGTTCAAGGGAATACTGCGATCTATTCCGGAGTCGGTTTCGGAGCGGGAACCAGTCAAAACATCAATTTCGGCTGTACGATTGTCGGGAACATTGCCGGCTCGGGCGGCGGCACCGAACAGGGTACAAACTACAACTGCACCATCTCCGGCAACAGAGCCATCGCGACCGGCGGAGGAGCGCTCATGGGCGTTGGGTACAACTGTTTGTTCTCGCAAAACAGTTCCAGCCAATTCGGCGGGGGCCTCTATAACGGAACCTATTACAATTGTGTTTCCAGCAACAATGTTGTTACCAATGGCTCAGGAGGCGGCGCCTGCAACGCAACCGTCTTCAACAGCCTCATCGTCAGTAACCAGGCAGCCATCGCCGGGGGCGGCTCCTATCAATGCGTTCTTTACAATTGCACCATCACGGGCAACTCGGCAACCAATAGCGGTGGCGGCGATTCCGGAAGCAGCACGGTCGAAAACTCCATCCTCTATTACAATTCCGCTCCCAGCGGCTCCAATTGGTCCGGCTCTTCCCTCAACCTTTGCTGCACCACCCCGGCCATGGGCGTCGCCACTCTCACCAATCCGCCACTTTTTGTAAACTTGCCCGCTGGCAATCTTCACCTGCAATCCAACTCGATCTGTATCAACTCCGGCAGAATCAGTGTTGCATTGACCAATGCCGGCAGCACGGATCTCGAGGGTAATCAACGGATTGTGGCGGGGCTCGTGGACCTGGGTGCGTACGAAGTTCAGAATCCAGCTTCAACCCTCCCCTATTCCTGGCTCTATAAATATAACCTGGCGCTGAATGGCTCGGATGACTTCAGCGATACCGACGGCGATAAAATGAACAATTGGCGTGAATGGAGGACCGGCACCGACCCCAAAAACGCCGCGTCGCTCCTCCGAATGCTATCCATCTCCAACAGTCTGGCTGGTGTCACCGTAAACTGGCAGGGAAGCCCCGTGTTCTATTTTCTGGAACGCAGCACCGACCTTTCGTCTCAACCCGCATTCACCACCATTAAGACCAGCATCACTGGCGTTAATGGCGTCAACACTTACACCGACGCGTCCGCTACCAACCTCGGTCCCTACTTCTACCGCGTCGGCGCTCAGTAACCAAAGTGGATACGGAGGCGGCGGCTGGCGACATGAACCGCGTATATCGAGGGCGGCGGCGGCCATTGGAAAACAGAATAGGCCGTTGCTTCTCTCATTTCTTAAACTACCTTCGGACGATGAACCTCAGGCGAATAGCCTCATTGTGCTGCCTCGGTTTATTGCTTTGTGGATGCGACGACTCGTCGTTACCAAAGCAGACGAAATCTCAAAACGCGCTGGCCAAGCTCCAACAAACCTTTTTCGACAAACACCCGGAATTCATCCATGGCAATAAAGTTTTTATTGGTGGCAAAAGAGTAGTTCCCGTCGAAAAATGGGAAAAAGCGATGCGTGAATGCAAGGATGCTGAGACAAATGCGGCCGACGCACTAAAAATCGCACTGGCAGCCCCCAAAACCCCCACTGCGATGGGTGCTGCTTATTGGATCCTTTCGTACTTTCCCGAGACAGAGAGCGCTAGTGAAGCAGTAAACATTCTCTCACGTGATTTTCTGGGTCAGTTTATTGAACATTGCCGGATTTCGATCGACGCAAACTTTCCATTTAATGATCACCTTTTTCGGGTGATGGCGGAGAAAAGCCCGAATAGACAAATCCAGGGGCAGGCGCTGCTGGCGCGCGCGCGGTTCCGGAAAGAGATCATGCTTGATGACACCACGGCAGTATCGCTATGCAGGGAGGTGGTCGAGAAGTTTGCGGAGGTAAATGCCAGCTCGGAGAGTTCTGCTAAACTTGGCCTTCTTGCCACGGATTATCTTGGCAAGATCGAAAGTGCCGCCACACCGGTGGTACGGCTTCAGGCTGGCCAAAAGCTGCCATTATTCAAAGCGACTACAACCGATGGGAAGCTTGTGCAGGTTCCGGGGGACTACAAGGGGAAGCTGGTTCTTTTGGATTTCTGGGCTACCTGGTGCGGACCATGTGTCAGGGAGATTCCATATTTGGTCAACACCTACCGAAAATATCATGCAGCGGGTCTGGAGATGCTGAGTGTTAGCATCGATAAGGACAAGGCCGGGGAGTTAGTGGCGAGATTTACCAAAGCCAACCACATGACTTGGCCGCAGATTTATGATGGACAGTACCGGGACGGCGTGCTGTTTCGAACTTTTTGTTCGGAGGGTATTCCCGCGGCGTTCCTCATCGACGGAGATACAGGATTAATACTGGCATCAGGAAACGACTTGCGAGGTGACGCATTGGACCGCACTATTGCGAGAACCCTGGAGCAGCGAAAACAGTAACACCCGTCGTCCGAGAATTCGGCCAACTATTAGGGAAGAGGCGCCATCTTTCGGGCGGTAATTCGCCTACTTGACGCTTCCTATGGCGCTGAGGAAGCGTGTTGGCAATATGAATGAGGACCATACTTTTCCACTGCCCTCGACCGTCACGCATCAATTGGAGGAACTCGGGGAGGAGTTCGATCAACGACCGCTGCATGTGAAAGCTCACGATTTCGCGCGCACCTATCCGTGGCATCTTGTTTTAGCAGCCGTGGCGGTGGGGCTAATTGCGGGGTTCGTGACGCGTCGCAGGTGTTAAACCTTTGCATCAGGTCCACACGTTTTGACACACCCAGAATACCCCAGTTGCTAATGGGCCCTGCGAGACTGAGGTTTATCGCAGATAACAAACATTATATTTTATGAATGATAAACGGAATCCAAAATGGTGGAACCAAACGCACGATTCAGCCTGGGACAAGGTCAAGGCCGCGTTTAAGCGGGACTGGGACCAGACCAAGCATGATTTCGGCGGAAAGGAACCTGACACCGATCAGGACGTGGATGACACGGTAAAACAGGCGGCGGGCAAACAACCGATTCCTCCTCGGGGTCAACCGACATACGAGGAGCGAGAGGACGCTTACCGCTTCGGTTATGGTGCTCGCTCTTATTACGGCAAACAATACGCCCAGTGGGACAACGATCTTGAAAACCAACTGGAACGGGATTGGCGCGACACTTACACCGACCGCGACTGGAAAAACTATCGAGATTCAATTCGCCAGGGATGGGACTACGACCAGGGCCGGGGTATGCGGCAAGCCGCATAACTGCAACAAGATTGTTTGCAGCGGGCGCGATCCTTTCAGGTCGCGCCTTTTTTTTGTGCCGCAGCTATCCAAGGATTGGGGAAATCCGATTAGCCACTGGAGGGTACTTCATGAATAACTCCTTGTGGAATTCCCGGAAGTTTAAAGAATGGGCACCGTGCATAAAGCTTTGATCTTTTCCCTCACGCTGGGAGCCTTGTGCGCAGGTTGTGGCGGACATACCAAAGCCCGCAGCATCTACGCGCCGCCGCCGTCTGCGACTTCCCCAGGCACGCCACGCCCGCCAACCGTTTCTCAAGCAGTCCAGCCCCCAAAGCCACTCCCTGCGATAAGCGGAATCCATTTGGTTCGTTTGTGGGTGACCATACGTTCAGGGCCAGGAACCAGGGAAATGCGCAGCCATCTGTACCTGCAGTTAACCCGGCGAAACCAGGCCTCCGCCGCCACGGATGGCGATGCGATTCTCCTGAAATCCCAGGATTACAGTTATTCGTCGGACTCCAAGTGGGGCCCGAACGAGGTGAAAGAATTCCTGGTAAGTGCCCCGATTGATTTGCAAAAGGAAACATTTGGCGGTGCGACCTTGATCAACGCCATGGATGTACCCGGCTCAAGCGATCTGGATGTCGAATGGGTTCAGATTCGCGGGGAGGATCAAACGGGTCAGAAATGGTGGTGGGTCGCCGATCACAAAACCGCAGGCACGCGACACTGGCTTCGGAACAATCTAGGTACGGGAGATTACCCGGGGCTTCCAATTCCAACAATGGATTGGAAGGAAGCTACCTCACCACTAAAAAGGTGAGGCACGAGGAACTCGAGCGGCCCCCGGCATTTCAGGCGGGGGTCATGAACGTCGTAACTCGCGCGTTGGAGTCTATTCCTCCTTAAGCTAGGTTGTCCGAGTGCACTTTGGCAGTCTCAAGCTTGATTCGAACTTGTTTTTGTCTCCGTTGGCAGGTTACACGAATCTGCCTTTTCGCCTGACCGTGCGCGAGATTGGCGGCCTGGGCCTGGCTACCACGGACCTGGTCAACGCACGTTCCCTCCTGGAACGAAATCCCAAAGCGTTTAAGTTGATCGAGAGTTGCCCTGCGGACTGTCCTCTCGCTGTCCAGTTATTCGGCTCTGTTGCAGAGGAGATGAAGGATGCGGCGGTTTACCTGGAATCAGTAGGCGTGGCCTCGGTGGATATCAATATGGGCTGCCCCGTAAAGAAGGTCTGCCGGGTGGGGGGCGGCTCCGCAATGATGACGGAGCTGAATAGGACCGCCTGCCTGGTCAAACAAATGGTGGACGCGGTCCGCATCCCGATTACCGCTAAGATGCGTTTGGGATGGGACGATCAGAATCTCACAGCGCCGGACCTGGCGCGCGCTTTGGAAGCCGTTGGGGTGGCGGCGATTTTTGTGCATGGCCGAACGCGGCAACAAGGGTTTTCCGGCACGATTAACCTTCGCGGAATTCGCGCTGTGGTTGACGCCGTGAAGGCGGTGCCCGTGATAGGCAATGGCGATGTTACGACACCGCAGGCCGCTCAGATGATGCTGAACGAAACAGGCTGTGCGGGCGTCAGTATTGGTCGAGGGGCGTTTTACAATCCCTGGATTTTCACGCACACCTTGCATTTCCTGAAAACTGGAAAAGTCCTGCCCGAACCACGCTTCGAGGAACGGTTGCGGGTGCTGCGACGTCATTTTGGTTTGATGGTGGAAGTTTTTGGCGAGGAAATAGGATGCCGCATGTTTCGCAAGGTGGGGCCTTGGTATGCCAAACGGTTCGGTCCCGCCAGCGAGTTCAACCGTCTAATTGTGCAAATTTCAACACGGGCGGATTTCGAACGGGCCGTCGATCATTATTTGGGGTGGCGCCAGCAATTTGTCGGCGAGGATGGGGAACTGCAACCACGGTTTAAGCCTCCGGAGGCGGTCGCGTCATTCATGCAGCAGCCCGCGGTGGCCAACCGTCAATCGATCCCTGTACCCAAAGGCCCGGTCGAGGTCTGGTAGAAACGACTTTACCTGCTCCCACTCGACCCTCATCCTTTATCTGCAAAATCTGGCTCCGCCGGCAGCTCCATGAGCAAATACGCCATCATTAAAGAATTCTGGGATTTCTTGCGAGAACGCAAGCGATGGTGGCTGGCGCCGATTGTTCTCTTCCTCCTGGTGCTGGGTGTACTGCTGGTATTCGCTAAGGGCTCAGCCCTGGCTCCATTTATTTACAGCCTTTTCTGAGCCAGATGAATCGAGAAGGCTGGGACAGCTTGTGTGAGCGGGCCATTCTGGCCCTTGCCCTGGCACTCCTCGTTTTTGGCCCCTTGGCGATGGGTGCGGTGCGTCTGTCGGAATTTCTTGTCGTCCAAGGCCTGGCGATTGCCGTTGGCATCGTCTGGGTTGTGAGGCTTTGGCTTAATGCGCGTCCCCGACTGCTGTGGCCCCCGGTTACTTATGCCGCCATCGCCTTCGTGCTCTATGCGGTGGTTTCTTATGTGCGTGCGGACATCGAATACGTGGCGCGGCTTGAGGTCATTCGGGTATTGGTTTACGCACTGGTCTTTTTCGCCGTGCTTAACAATCTGCATCGGCAGGAGCACGTGCAGATTTTCTCAATGATCCTCATTTTCCTTGGGATGGCGCTGGCTTCAGTCGCTGTTTATCAGTTCCTGAGCGGCTCGGATCGTGTGTGGGGATTCATTAAACCGTATAAGCATCGGGGTTCCGGTACTTACATCTCGCCGAACCACCTGGGCGGCTTCCTCGAGTTGGCGCTGCCGCTGGCGCTGGCCTTCACGATCACCAGCAGGCTGCGGCCCCTGGGAAAGATATTAACAGGATACGCCGCCTTGGTAATCATGGCGGGGATTGCAAGCACCGGTTCACGCGGCGCCTGGATCGCAACCGTGCTTAGTCTCGCGTTCTTTTTTGGATTGCTCCTCTTTCACCGCACGTATCGCTTGCCGGCGTTTCTATTGCTGGCCCTGGTGATCGGCCTGGGAGTAGCCTTTCTGCCTCGCAGTCCTGTGCTCAAAGCGCGTCTATTTCAGGTCTTCGAAAACGGCAAACTTGATGATGACAAACGATTCGATTTGTGGCGTCCGGCATTGGAAGTCTGGAACGAAAACAGGTGGCTGGGAGTGGGACCCGACCACTTCGATTATCGTTTCCGTTCCTATCGTCCCGAATCGGTGCAGTTGCGCCCCGACCGCGCACACAACGACTATTTGAACACGCTCGCGGACTGGGGCATCGTCGGCGTTGTGCTGGTAAGCGCAGCCTGGATTTGCCTCGCTGCGGGCGTGGTGAAATCGTGGCGCTCGATCCGCGCATCGGCCGCGGATATTGGCGGCAAGAAAACGAGTAACAAATTTGCTTTTATCCTCGGAGCCTGTTCGGGCCTGCTGGCGATCCTGGTGCACTCGCTAGTCGATTTTAATATGCACATCCCCGCCAACGCCGCGCTGGTGATTGCACTGATGGCTCTCGTGTCCAGCCACGTTCGATTCGGGACTGAACGGTATTGGTTCCGCGCCGGTCCCGCGATGAAAGCGGGACTTAGTGTCGCGCTGGTCATGACCGTCGGCTGTCTTGTATGGACGGGATGGCGTCAAGCCAGAGAAACAATTTGGCTGCGCCGCGCCGCCCGAGCGGGCGAATTTTCTCCCACCAAAGTTGAGCTGTTGAAACGGGCCGCGGCAGCGGAGCCTGCTAATCCGGAAACGGCATTTCAGATCGCGTACGCATTACGCGTGCAAGGCAGCGAAGGAGGGCAGAATTACGTAGAACTGACCTTTCCAGCACATTGGGATCCTAAGCTTAGAATTCCACGTGGACAAGTTGTCGC